>Ga0302215_10003641_pt1 | contig 10269 bp, 4 predicted proteins | sample II_Fen_N3_1_FD_194580 | JGI IMG/M metagenome (GOLD analysis project Ga0302215, IMG submission 194580) | Peat permafrost microbial communities from Stordalen Mire near Abisko, Sweden - II_Fen_N3_1 | ecosystem: Environmental > Terrestrial > Soil > Wetlands > Permafrost | place: Sweden: Abisko... | reverse complement strand
GCACAGAATACGATATCAAAATCTCCAAAAATACTAGCCGGTGGACAACTATGCTCGGTGCTCAACAAATCGAAAACCGAGAAATCGATATTTTCTTTTATTTGAGATTTCACAAAATATGTATCACCTTTTTTTTGAAACCACTCTTTTAGTCGACGAACTGTAAGCTGGTTTAACGACATCGCTGAATACTGACCTTTACTTGCATTGATTACCTGCTGCTCAGAAACATCGGTGGCAAAAATACGAAAATCTATTTGATCATCTTTGGTCGATTTAATTTCGTTCAAGAGTATTGATAAACTATAGGTTTCCTGGCCGCCAGCGCATGCAGCCGACCAAATCCGAATTTCTTTGCGCTTGCTTCGCCACTTTCTCTGTGCAAGCGAAGGTAAGACAATTTTTTCCAACACAGAAAAAGTGAGCGGATTCCTAAAAAATTCGCTATAACTTATCTGAAGTGAATTTAAAAACTCATCGCTTTCGGGAGAATATTGATCAAGCAAAGCTGAATAACTTTCCATCGTATCGCACCGCGTCTCATCCATTCTTTTCTGAATAGATTTCAATAGAAATGATTCGTCGAATCTTGAGACATCGACTCCTTTTCTTTCTTCTAAAAAATCAACTATATATCCGTGCTTATCGTTCATATGAAATAATAAATAAAGAATTCAGATTCACCACTAAGTCACGAAGTTCAAATAGTGACACTAAGAAGATATTACATACAGAACACTAAGAAAAATACACGAATTTTTTACTGAATCAAAACTTTGTGAGTCTCTGTGCACTTAGTGACTTAGTGGTAAAATACATTGTTTTAACCAAAGCTACTTCTATTATTCTACAATGCGATACTTTGGTTCCAATCCCAATTTTGTATGCAATTCATTTATCTCCCTCTTTAACTCTATCATGCTGAGTTCACGCCCTACAGTTAACCGTTGAAAATTCAATAGTTCATTCATTTTTTCATTTAAAGCTATTTCAGCCAATTTTCTTCCATCAACGATGGTAATTGTCCCGATCAGTTTTATTGGCTGGTTGAATTCATCAAATTCAAGCTGTCCCAAGCCATGCACCCAACATTCTTGTCCATCATCTTTCCTGATAATTATGTATTCCTTATCAAACCGTTGGAGTTTTCCAATGACTTCGTTGCTAATGTAATCCGACATTTCCTTTCTCCAGTCGGGATGTATTAAAGCCAACCAACCTTCTGTTGATCGGTCATAGTTTGTATCTATTCCAAAGATACCATCCATAATTTGAGAACTAGTCCAATAACCGCTGATAATATCCCATGAATAGCTACCGAGCCGGGCAACTGCCTGCGATTCGCGAAGCAACCGTTCACTCTCCATTATTGCATCTTCCGCTTTCTTTCTCTCGGTAATATCCCTCAATACACCTTCATGTGTAAGAATATTGCCTTTCGCATCAGTGTTATACCAACCATGATCTTCTATCCAAACACCTGTTCCATCTTTCCTTTTTAATTGAAACACAGATATAATATCCTTCGCGTGTTTTTTCGCTTTAATATCACGGTCCGAAGCATTGAAATATAAATCCGAAATAATATTAAGCTTGAGCATATCTTCTTTGCTATCGTAGCCCAACATCTTAATCATGGCTGGATTTACGTCTAAGAATTTTCCGGCTGCTGTGCTTTTGTATACGCCATCCGGAATTCTCATCACCAAATTACGGTATACCTCTTCACTCTTCCTAAGAGCGTTCTCCGATTTCAATCGTTCAAGATAAAGCCCAACTTGTGAAGCATATAACTCAACTATTGCTCTGTTTTTAATTGCATCTCGTTTAGTAAACAATAAGGTAAAATCACCAATTATTTTATTTTTCTTAGTAATCTGAACAATCCAGGTTTCTCCTATATTGAACACCTTTTCAATCATTACCGAAAGTTTCGTTGGTAAAACAGAACCTATCAGTTCCGACAAAGAGTCATATCGGATAGATATTTTATCTTTAAGTTTACTTTCACGTTCGAGATCCTGTTTCCATTTTTTATTTACCAATTCAAACCCTAAAATAGATTTAACTTTTTCTTGCAAAGCATCCATTCCAGATACTGCAACAGTAGTAAAATCCCGGTCATCATCTTCACCATAGATATTAAATGCAGCATATTTTGCTCCGGAAATTTCGAGCATGTTGTCAGAAAATCTCTTATAGTCTATTGCTTCATTCTCGGAATCGATAAATTCTGTATTGGCAAATAATAGTTTGCTCAGCACATCCCGATTGGATTTTAATTCCATTTCGGCCTGTAATTGCTCTGTTATATCACGAGCAGTAGCATAGGTAACTCCTTCCTCCTTTTTATAATCAGCTATCCACGATAACCAAAGAATCCTACCATCCTTGCAAATATATCGATTCACAAAATTAATTGAAGAGCCATTTTTCATTTGCCTATCCATTTCGTAAATAGTATTTTGCCTATCATCTTTGTGTACAAATTCAATAAATGATTTTGATACAAGTTCTGCTTCGGAATATCCAAGTATTTTCAATGCAGAGGGGTTTACCTTTAGAAATGCCCCTTGTGGATCGGCAATAACCATGATATCCGAAGCTATTTCAAAGAATTTAAAAAATTGTTCCCGTTCAAGTTCTAATTTACGACGTTCGGTAATATCACGTGTTACACCTACAACCTCAATTGGACAGCCCGCATCATCATATATCAAGTTTGCCGTTGCTTCAGTCCAAACTGTTGTGCCATCCTTACAGGGTTGTTCTATAGGGAAAAATATTGACCGGCTCTCACTAGCCAAACTTGCATTGGATAGTGCAAGGGCGAATGATTGTTGAACTACTTCAATCGAACCCGGACAAATAGCTTCTTGCATGTTTTGCTGCAAAACTTCTTCTGGGGTAAAACCACGAAGCTGAAAAACCGATGGGCTCACATATGTAAAACGCCCATCCAACCCCATTTTCCATATCACATCGATTGAATTCTCGGCCAACATACGAAAACGGACTTCGCTTTTACCTAGTTCTTCCTCGGCTTGCTTTCGACTTGTTATATCATAAATTTCTGTGACAAAATGGATTGGATTTTCTTCATTATCACGCAAAAGAACTAGTGAGATATGCACCCAAACGATGTTGCCATTTTTATGAATATACCTTTTCTCCCATTGCGAAAAGTGCTTTTCTCCTTCTAATAAAGATTTGATTTCATTAGCATTATATTCTATGTCATCCTTATGCGTGAACTCCCTCCAATTCAGACCGGACAGTTCTTCTATTGTATATCCAACAATATCACTAAACGCATCATTAACAGTAATTTTCCCATCGATGGTGGTTATAGATTTACCTACAATTGAATTTTCAAAGATATTCCGGAATTTTTCTTCATTTTCACTCAAAGCAATTTCCGACCTTTTGCGCTCGGTAATATCCGAGATACATCCAACGATTTTAATCGCTTTCCCATCTTTATCCAAAACAGAAGTACCTGTCGATTTTTGCCACCTGTATTCTCCTGATTTATGTAAATGTCTATATTCTACTTTATAGACAGAACCTGTTTCAATATAACTATTTAATGCCGTAATTACCCTGTCATAATCATCGGGATGAATTCGTTCAGCCCACGATTGGTATGTATGAGGTAATTCCGGGTCATCGAAAGAATAGCCTAGAATCTCACACCAACGGGGCGAATAAACCGATTCATTAGTGACCAAATCTCGTTCCCAGATACCATCCTGGGTTGCCTGAATGGCAAGACTAAATCGTTGTTGGCTATCAAGCAATGCTTTTTCTGCATTTTTAAGTTCAGAAATATCTCTTGTAATACTTAGAATATGCTTTATTCCATTAAGTTCAACAACAGAAGCAGACATCATTCCGAAAATCAAGTCACCTGATTTAGTCCGAAACTTTGCAACCAGATTTTCAACAACACCCTTTTCGTGTAAACCATGAATCAGCAAATCTCTATCAGTTGGATTTACCCAAATATCTTTTTCAATAGAAGTTTTACCAAGAACTTCATCTTCAGAATAACCCATAATTCGAGTAAATCCTGTATTGACTGACACGTACATCCCATCTTCCATACATGTTATATTAATAGCATCAGGACTTGTAGTAAACGCTTTTTTGAATTTTTCTTCACTTTCACGAATGGCTAACTCTGCCCTTTTACGCTCCGAGATATCCTGCGAATAACCGGTAGTGCCAATTACCTGATTGTTTTCATCTAAAATTGGCATCTTATAGGTTTCAAACCATTTTGTACTGTTTTGGTCATATATAGGTTCCTCAACATAAAGGGATTTTTTAGTCCCAACCACTTTTTTATCATCGGCCAGATATCTAACAGCATGTTCTTTGGGCGAAAAATCAAGATCCGTTTTTCCCAACAAGTCCTCGGGCTTTTCACTTCCAAATGTGTGTGCAAATTTTGTATTTGTCAAAAGTATATGACTGTCTACATCCTTCAACCAAATTATTCCCGGTAAATTCTCAATAATTGCTGTCAAATAAGTTTCTCTAATTTTCAGTGTCTCTTCAGCTTTTTTCCGATCTGTAATATCACTGACATTAGAAATTGCTCCAATAATTTGACCGTTTACATTCTGCAAAGTAGATACATTATCCGCAATCCAATGAGTTTTGCCAGTTATCTGCGATGTATAATAATACTCAATTTCTGATTTCACATTTCCCTGAAGTGCATTATCAATCTTTTCCGACAAACCAACGGAATCAACAAATGGAAAAACTTCATAAATATATCTGTTTAAGACATTTGAAGCCTTCTCTCCCGAAATATTTTCCATATACGGATTCCAGATGATAATTCTTTTGTTCAAGTCATAAACAACAACTCCTTCCTGCTCGCAATCAATAATTTGTTTGTTGAATTGATTGTTGAATTGATTGGATTCAGTTAAGGCCTGTTGAGTATGTATCAGTTTAATTTCTTTTTCAATCTCCGTACATACCCGTGTCACAACAATTGGTATCATCTCCAGAAAATGGCTATCTTTAATTATATAGTCTTTGGCTCCGAGCTTCATCATTTCTACAGCAATACGCTCGTCGCCACGGCCGGTGGCCACAACAAATGGTGGTATAGTATCTAACCTATTCATCAGTTCGGCAATAAACTCTTTTGCGACCATATCCGGTAAACTATAATCCAGTAAGATTAATGTGGGAATATGACCATTCAACCAATTAAGAGCCTCTGCAGCATTTAAAGCACATGTAGTTTGAAAACCACACTCTCGAATGCAACTATCCAACAGCTCGCTCAAGCCAGCATCATCTTCGACGATGAGTATTATTTTATTTGCAACTTCCATAGTTTCAATTTTTGTCATATTTTTACTATCTGAAGAAATAACCCCAACCGTTTAAGCGTATCCGTAAATTTCATAAAATCAACCGGCTTACTTATGTATATATTACAACCAATTTTATAGCATACCTCAACTTCCCTTGGATCATCCGTAGTAGTAAGCATAATCACTGGAATATCCTTGAGTTCATTATCCGATTTCATTCGTTTCAGCACTTCAATACCATCCATTACGGGCATATTCACATCCAATAGCAGTAAATAATTTTTATCAGTTTCGCGAACAATACTGCTTCCTTCACCAGATAAAAAGTTCCAGATTTCCTGACCATTTGAGAACCTTAGAATGCGGTTTCTCACTCCGGACTCTACTAATCCTTCGTTAATAAGTTCTGCATGTCCATCATCATCCTCTGCAACGAGAATGATTAATTCTTTGTAATCTGTCATATACAGTAAATTTTAATAGTTACTATTCAAAAAAGTCATTGTGTTGTAGTTCAATATAAAATGTGCTTCCCTTTCCCTCTTCCGACTCAACCCACACTTTACCTTTGTGCTTGTCTGCAATTGTCTTTGCGATACTTAATCCGATTCCTTCACCCATTTCAGAGGCAGCAGGATCTATTCTAAAAAAAACGTCCCATATTTTTTCCAGGTGTCTAGAATTAATTCCACGTCCATTATCAGACACGCTATAAATTACTTTTTTACCATGAACCAATGACTTTATTCCAATTTCAAGCCGCCTATTACCGTCTCTGTACTTTATAGCATTATCTATTATATTCGAGAAAAGTTGACTAAGTTGATTTTCGTCACCATAGCAATCAGCCAAATTATGCAATACAACTTCTGCTGAAAGTTCACTAATCTGATAATTGTGAGCGGCAATAATCGTATTCAGCAACTGGTTCATGTCAATTCGTTTTAAAGACAATGTCAGCCTACCGGTCCGGGATATCTGCAAAAGATTATTAATCAAGCTATCCATTTTTGTCACATTGGATAAGATAAAGTTTAGCGTTCTAGGTACAGCTTCCTCAGTTATTTGGTTTATCTCCCACTGGGTTCGATCGCTTATATCAGCATCCAACAGTGCCAACTGTAATTGATTAAATTGTTTTTTTAAGCGTTGACTAAATCCCTGTATGTTTACTAAAGGTGATCTTAGATCGTGAGATGCAACATACAGATAGGTTTCCAGTTCTTTGTTTTTCGAAAGTATCTCTTCCTGAAATTGCTTAATGGTGGTTATGTCTGTAATAATTGTTGAAAATAAATTTTTTCCGGTGGATACTGCCGAAATTAGCAGGTGTTTGTCTAAAGGTTCGTAGTAAACGCTGTGCTCGTAGGATTGGCCGGTTATGGCAACCTGAGAGTAAATTTCTAAAAATGGGGCTTTATCCATTTTATAAACTTCAGTTGCTAATTTTCCAACAATGTCTTCCTTTTTAATTCGAATCATTTTCGAAAAAGCATTATTGCAATCAGTTATGATGTAATTAATTACTTCATTCTGTTCATTGTGCACCAACTCATGAATTACCACCAGTTCAGTCATGGAGCTAAAAAGAGTACTAAGTTTTTCCTCACTCTCGCGTAATTGCTTCTCAGCCTTTTTCCGATCGGTGATATCATGAACAATTGAATAAATGAAAACGGTAGAACCATATTTAATTGGGGTCGCATAGACTTCAACATCACGCACATCACCATTTGCTAATCTGTGATTTAAATACAAATGATTCTGTTGTTCATCCTTGGTTTTGTCTAGTAAATTCTTAACAGCATCTTTAGAAAGCATATTAATATCCGTAATGTTCTTTTGGCACATTTCAGAATAAGTCCAACCATAGTAATTACACGCAGCAGGATTGGCATCAACAATATTCCCGTTATCGGGGTTTAAAATAAACATCACAGAAGAATTTCGTTGAAATAACGATCTGTGCCTATCTTCGCTTTCCTGTAAAATTTCTTCGGCAATTTTACGATCAGTTATATCACTAATAATCCCATGCCAAAGTGTACTTCCGTCCTCCAACAGTTCCGGTTTTGCATCGCACCTCCTCCAGCGTAATCCTTGCTCTGGCAATACAACGCGAAACTCACTATGATAATTGGTCTGATTTTGAGCCGATTCATTTATTGTTTGAGCAATCACATCAAAATCATCTGGATGTATACGGGTAAAAACCGGAGAGGCATCAGTATAAACTTCTTCAGATGTAACCTCATAAATATCATACATTCCGCGGCTCGAATATGGAAAGGCAGAATGCCCATCGGGGTACAAACGATATTGATAAACCACTCCCGGAACTTGAGCTGTGAGCTTGCTCAATAAATCATAATTTTTTTGTAGTTTCTCCTCTGCTAATTTCTGTACAGTTATATCATTTATTGAAGTGATAAAATAGAGTGGTTCATTGTTATTATCCCGTTGTAAAACAGTACTTATATCAACCCATACGACTTCCCCATTTTTATGAATGAACCTACTTTGAAATTTGGCTGAGGACTTTACTCCACTCATAATCAAGTTAGTTTCTTTTTGTTTAAACACAATATCCTCGGGATGAGTAATTTCCTGCCACTTCAATTGATTGAGTTCTTCCTCAGAATAACCCAACATATCACAGAAAGCCTTGTTTGTCATCATTCTTCCATCTATATAAGTCAGCGACTTGCCCACCACTGAATTAACAAAGATATTTCTGAATTTCTCTTCGCTTTCCTTCAACACTAGTTCGGCCAACTTTCTTTCTGTAATATCTCTTGTAATACTAATGACATGTTTTACACCAGCCAACTCTATAATTGCAGCCGATACTAATCCGTATACAAGTTGCCCATTCTTAGCTCTGAATTGTGCTTCAAAATTCCTAACTTCACCTTTTTGGTTTAGTTCATCCACCCAACGGGTTCTATCAGCAATGTTATACCAAATACTTTTCTCAATCGATGTTTTACCAATAATTTCATCCTCAGTATAACCTAATATAGCAGTAAATCCAGGACTTAACAAGACATACATCCCATCTTTCAGGCGATTAATGTTTACACAATCCGGACTTGTCATAAATGCTTTTCTGAACTTTTCTTCGCTTTCTTTTAATAAATTCTCTGCTTGTTTACGATCTGTAATATCTCTTAGGTGAGCAATTATTCCGGTAATGTTGTTTTCGGAATTATAAACAGCACCATAGGTTACGTCAAAATATTTCTGGCATGGAACTGAATTGCCCCATATTTCGGATGTGGTGACAGACTCTCCCACTAACACTTTTGTCAGATGATGACCGATTGCCGACCGATCTTCATCCACAGTTATTGAATCAAGTATAGATTTCCCGGTTTCAATATCAGCACCATAAAGAATCTTCATATCTGAAGCATGTGCCTGATTGAAAGTTATATATTGAAAGTCACAATTAAGAAAAAAGAAAGAATGAGGGAGATTTTCTAAAATCGCGCTTAGCAATTCCGGATTATTTTGTCTGGAAATCGCGTTTGAATCATGCTTATTTTGTACATTCATCATAACAATCTGATTGTTTAAACGACATGTTTTTAATCCTAATGAATTATTGCATTCACAAATATATAAATAAAAGATTTATATCAATCTCAAAATTCTCATTATTTCTTCTAACTGCCTGTCAAAAAACAATTTCGGCACAAATATGTAGCACAATATATTACGCAATGTGATATATTATATTACAGATTTTCGAGTTAAACATAAGCTTTTGGTTTTTATTCGGTTTTTTAGCACGGCTTTATTAAAATTGTATCACGATAACAACACATTTCTTAAATAATCTATCAACAAAACCTAAAATCACGATCAAAACACCAAATATATGTTATAAAACACATTTTCATCTAAATTATTTCTCAAATAGCTTGCAAGTGTACAAAATACGCTTTATCTTTGCATCGTGATTTTTTCATAGTATTAGATTTAAGGTTAACAAAGATTGGTAGTAAGGCGTTACTACCTTTCGCGTTTTATAGAGGTACCTATTCAGGATTTGTTCATAAATCAATATATAATACCCAAAGGCTGTTCAGTGGATTTCCCGAACAGCCTTTTTATTTTACGAATTGCTACTATATACAAATACCGAGTCCAAGTCAATATAAGAAGCAACCAAAACATATGCGATTAAACTGGATTGCAATATTAATTCATTTTTAATTGAGCAAGTACTGAAAAACTTTCTTCCGTAGATGACAAGCAGCCAGTTCTTTCGATTGATTTTAGTAATTTTTCGCCTTGAAATACTTCAAATGCCAATAAATAATTTTTTCTGATATCGGTTTCATATCCCATATAATCGGCATTAAGACATATTACCCGCTCGTCATTTTCGTTGATTGGAACAGGTAAATAATGCTCATGATTTTCTTTATGTTTACAATTATCTCCAAGATAAGTTAACATTGACTTTTTTCTTTTCTTTTTAAATAGTTCTATAGAGTATACCACTGCAAGTTCCTCTTTTTTTACTATAAACCTAAATTTAATAGGGCCACCGGATTTCTCAAAATTAATTATCTCCATAGGTTTTCAATTTAAACGGTTATTAAAGATATATATTTAGTCCAAGATCTTATTAAAATAAAAAGCGGTTGTTATTGTATGTGGCTGAATTTCAGTCCTACATACAGATACGCAGATAACTTAAAATACAAGCCAAATAAAAAATTACTTCATAGAGCCGAATGGCAAACTGGAATACGAAAAGATAGCGCTTCTTTATCGTAAATTAATTGACAAGAAATGTTTGAAAAATTGAGTTGATGATTTAGACAACAACCCAATTTACAAATTACTGTTTATCAGCACCTTATAGCTTTGAGTATAAATAAAACTTGTAAATAGTCTCCAGTCAACCTGTTGA
>Ga0302215_10003639_pt1 | contig 10279 bp, 10 predicted proteins | sample II_Fen_N3_1_FD_194580 | JGI IMG/M metagenome (GOLD analysis project Ga0302215, IMG submission 194580) | Peat permafrost microbial communities from Stordalen Mire near Abisko, Sweden - II_Fen_N3_1 | ecosystem: Environmental > Terrestrial > Soil > Wetlands > Permafrost | place: Sweden: Abisko... | reverse complement strand
ATCAGGCGATTGGCGCGGCATTCGGCGGCAAGATCGTCCGGGCGCAAGAGTTGATGCACGGCAAAACTAGCGTCATCACCACGACGCAGCAGGGCGTGTTTGCCGGGCTGCCCAAGCAATTCACCGTGAACCGCTACCACTCGCTGGCCATTGAGCGCGCAAGCTGCCCCGAGGTGCTGGAAGTCACCGCCTGGACGGACGACGGAGAAATCATGGGCGTGCGCCACAAAACGCTGGCGATTCAGGGCGTGCAGTTCCATCCCGAATCGATACTGACCGAGCACGGCCACGCGATGCTGAAAAACTTCCTGGAACAGCAGGTTTGACGCGGGCTATTTTTCTAGCCGATAAGCGCCGCCTGTTGCCCACCGCCAAAACCAGCCAAACAAGGTCTTTTTCCATGCCCGACAGCCACAAAATAACCCCGCAGCAAGCACTGCAACGCACCCTCGAACACCGTGAAATCTTCCACGACGAGATGCTGCACCTGATGCGCCTCATCATGGGCGGCGGCATGTCGCCGGTGATGATGGCCGCGCTGATCACCGGCTTGCGCGTCAAAAAGGAAACCATCGGTGAAATCACCGCCGCCGCGCAGGTGATGCGCGAGTTCTCCACCAAGGTACACGTGGCCGACAAGACGCACTTGGTCGATATCGTCGGCACCGGCGGCGACGGCTCGCACACTTTCAACATCTCCACCTGCGCCATGTTTGTCGCCGCAGCGGCGGGCGCCCGGGTCAGCAAGCACGGCGGGCGCAGTGTCAGCAGCAAGTCGGGCAGCGCCGATGTGGTCGAGTCGCTGGGTATTTCGCTGGCGCTCTCGCCCGAGGCGATTGCGCGCAGCATTGCGGAAACCGGCGTCGGCTTCATGTTCGCGCCAAACCACCATCCGGCGATGAAAAACGTCGCGCCGGTGCGCAAGGAGCTGGGCATACGCACCATCTTCAACATCCTCGGGCCGCTGACGAATCCGGCGGACGCACCGAATATTTTGATGGGCGTGTTTCACCCCGATCTGGTCGGCATTCAGGTGCGCGCCTTGCAGCGGCTGGGCGCGGAACACGCGCTGGTCGTCTATGGCAAGGACGGCATGGACGAGATCAGCCTGGGCGCGGCCACGCTGGTCGGCGAGCTGAAAAACGGCGAAATCACCGAGTACGAAATCCACCCGGAAGATTTTGGTCTGGCCATGACGAGCAGCCGCGCCCTGCGCGTGGAAACGCCGGAAGAGTCCAAAGCCATGCTGATCGGCGTGCTGGACAACCAGCCCGGCGCGCCGCGCGACATCGTGACGCTGAACGCGGGCGCGGCGCTGTACGCGGCCAATGTGGCCGATTCGATTCAGGGCGGCATTGCGCTGGCGCGGGCGGCGCTTGAATCGGGCGCGGCGCGGGCCAAGCTGGCGCAGCTGGCCGCTTTCAGTCAGCAGGCCGGGGCTTGAGGCTGTGTGGCACGATCCGGGCACTTGGATTGCGCTGGGCGTGTCGGCGCTGTTTTTGGTCGCCGGTTTTGTCATGCACCGCGTCTTCGTGAAAATTCTCAAAAACGGCTCGGTCGAGCCGTCCACCTCACCCGCCGGGCAGACGCCAGCGTCTTCCCCGCCCACCCATCAGGAACCCCATGAGTGACATTTTGAACAAAATCGTGGCCGTCAAGCGCCAGGAAATCGCCACCGCGATGAATCGTAAGCCGCTCGCCGTCATGCGTGAGGATGCCGAGTCGCGCATGCAGACGCGGGATTTTGTCGGCGCGCTGCGGGCAAAAATCGCCGCCGGTCAGCCCGCTGTGATTGCCGAGGTCAAGAAAGCCAGCCCGTCCAAAGGCGTGCTGCGTGCCGATTTCATTCCTGCCGATATCGCGCAAAGTTACGCCGAATACGGCGCGGCCTGCCTGTCAGTGCTGACGGATCAGCAGTTTTTTCAGGGCAGCGTCGATTATTTGAAGCAGGCGCGGGCCTCGTGCGGCCTGCCGGTGCTGCGCAAGGATTTCATCGTCGATGCGTATCAGGTCTATGAGTCGCGTGTCATGGGCGCGGACTGCATTTTGTTGATTGCCGCCTGCTTGGACGACGCGCAGATGAAATCGTTTGAGGCGCTGGCCCTGTCGCTGGGCATGGCCGTGCTGGTCGAAGTGCATGACGAGGCCGAACTGGCGCGCGCACTTGCGTTGAAAACGCCGCTGATCGGCATCAATAACCGCAATTTGAAGACTTTTGAGGTGTCGCTGGACACCACGCTAGCGCTCAAAGCCAAGGTGCCCGCCGAGCGGCTGCTCGTCACCGAGTCCGGCATCATGACGCCGCAAGATGTGGCGCGCATGCGTGCGGCGGGGGTGAATGCCTTTTTGGTCGGCGAGGCGTTCATGCGCGCTGATGAGCCGGGCGAGGCGCTGGCCGAGCTGTTTGGCGCTGAAGCGGCTTAAGGCGGGCTAACGCTATGCAGCCGCCATTGTCCGATTTGTCTGCTGGGGGCGCTGCGCCCGATCAGCTTGTAAGCGCCGACCCGTCGGGCTGGCCGGTCGCGCCGGGCTGGCAGCCGGTGGTCGATCAGTTTTTTGCCAGCGAAGCGGGGCGCAAGCTGCTGGGATTTTTGCGCGGACGGCTGGCTGAGGGTGCGGTGATTTTTCCGCCGCAGCCGCTGCGGGCGTTGGAATTGACTCCGCCCGACGAGGTGCGCGTGGTGATTTTGGGGCAAGACCCGTATCACGGGCGCGGGCAGGCCGAAGGGCTGGCTTTTTCGGTCGCACCCGGCGTGGCGCTGCCGCCGTCGCTGCGTAACATTTTTAAAGAATTGCAGCGCGATTTGGGCCGTGCGCCGCCTGCGTTTCCGGTGCCCGGCGGCAGTTTGGTGCGCTGGGCGACCAAGGGCGTGTTGCTGCTCAACACCTGTTTGACGGTGGAAGAGGGCCAGCCCGCCAGCCATGCCGGACGGGGCTGGGAAGTGTTGACGAATGCGATCATCCGCGAAGTTTCTGGCGGCTCGTCACCGGTCGTTTTTATGCTGTGGGGCGCGCATGCGCAGAGCAAGCGCGCTTTGATCGATGCCAGCTTCCATCAGGTGCTGGTGGCCAATCATCCGTCGCCGCTGTCGGCGCTGCGTCCGCCGCTGCCTTTTATCGGCTGCGGGCATTTTTCGCAGGCGGCTGAACGCCTGAAACACACGCAACGCGAGAGATCCGCTTGAATTTTTGGCCCTGTGCCTGTGGGGTAGGCCTGCAAGCAGGCATAAAAATACAGTTTTAATCTGACTTGATGCAACAATAATTAGCATTCGACATAAAGTCGTGGCATAATTTGAGGCTCACTCAGAGGATGGGTGTCCGAGTGGTTAAAGGAGGCAGACTGTAAATCTGTTCGCTAACGCGTACGCTGGTTCGAATCCAGCCCCATCCACCAGATTGCTGACAAATGTTGTCAAGCTGGTTTTGAATTGAGAAGCAGTTGAGCGTAATTTGATTCAGTAGAGCTGCGGGAGTAGTTCAATGGTAGAACCCTAGCCTTCCAAGCTAATGACGCGGGTTCGATTCCCGTCTCCCGCTCCAGAGTGTTCTGGGTGTTGTGCTGATTGAGTTGCGTTTACTTGTTTGAATAGATTTGATTTCGCCCATTTGGCTCAGTGGCAGAGCACTCCCTTGGTAAGGGAGAGGTCCCGGGTCCGATTCCCGGAATGGGCACCATATTTTTATAGCTAACGTAGCGCAAGCGCGTTACGGCTGGCGGTGATTGTTGTCTGGTTTTGTAACTTTTCGGAGTTGAAAAATGGGAAAAGAGAAATTCACGCGGACCAAGCCGCACGTCAATGTTGGCACCATCGGTCACGTTGACCACGGTAAAACCACGCTGACCGCCGCTATCACGACCGTGCTGGCAGCCAAGTTCGGCGGCACCGCCAAGGGCTACGATCAAATCGATGCAGCGCCTGAAGAAAAAGCACGCGGCATCACTATCAACACCGCCCACGTCGAGTACGAAACGGAAAACCGTCACTACGCACACGTTGACTGCCCAGGCCACGCCGACTATGTGAAAAACATGATCACCGGCGCTGCTCAAATGGACGGCGCTATTTTGGTTTGCTCCGCTGCTGACGGCCCAATGCCCCAGACCCGCGAGCACATCCTGCTGGCCCGTCAGGTCGGCGTGCCTTACATCATCGTGTTCCTGAACAAGTGCGACATGGTCGATGATGAAGAGCTGCTGGAACTGGTCGAAATGGAAGTGCGCGAGCTGCTCGACAAATACGATTTCCCAGGCGACGACACCCCTATCGTGCGTGGCAGCGCCAAGCTGGCCATGGAAGGCGACAAGGGTCCGCTGGGCGAAGGCGCCATCATGAAGCTGGCCGACGCCCTCGACACCTACATTCCCCTGCCAGAGCGCGCTGTTGACGGCGCCTTCCTGATGCCCGTGGAAGACGTGTTCTCCATCTCCGGTCGCGGTACCGTGGTGACGGGTCGTATCGAGCGCGGCATCATCAAAGTCGGCGAAGAAATCGAAATCGTCGGTATCAACGACACGCAAAAGACCATCTGCACCGGCGTGGAAATGTTCCGCAAGCTGCTCGATCAAGGTCAAGCTGGCGACAACGTCGGCATCTTGCTGCGCGGCACCAAGCGCGAAGACGTGCAGCGCGGCCAAGTGCTGTGCAAGCCCGGTTCGATCAAGCCACACACGCACTTCACCGGCGAAATCTACGTGTTGTCCAAGGACGAAGGCGGCCGTCACACGCCATTCTTTAACAACTACCGTCCCCAGTTCTACTTCCGTACCACGGACGTGACCGGCGCGATTGAGTTGCCAGAAGGCAAAGAAATGGTCATGCCAGGCGATAACGTGTCGATCACCGTCAAGCTGATCAACCCGATCGCTATGGAAGAAGGCCTGCGCTTCGCCATCCGCGAAGGCGGCCGTACCGTGGGCGCTGGCGTTGTGGCCAAGATCCTCGCGTAATTTTAAAATCGTCAAATTACCGTTTGTACGATTAAAAAAGTTTGATACAGGGGTATAGCTCAATTGGCAGAGCGTCGGTCTCCAAAACCGAAGGTTGATGGTTCGATTCCTTCTGCCCCTGCCACCCGGTTTCTGATGTGTATCAGTAGCTGAAGGTGGTTTCAAAAATAAGCAAGCCCGCCAGGAGTAAAAACTCTAGGTGGGCTTAAGCGTCTGTATAGACGTATGAAGATTGAACAGGAAATCCGGCAATCATGGCCTCTTCTCAAGTTGAAACTGTCAGTACAAGCACCGACAAAGCCAAGCTGGGCTTGGCGATTGCGTTGGTACTGGGCTCTCTTGCAGGGTTTTACCTGCTGAGCAAGCAGGGTCAGGCAGCCCAATGGGGCGCTTTGATTGTGGGTCTGGTGGCAGCAGTGGCTGTTTTTATCTCCTCGGAGATGGGTCAGCAATTGGTGGCTTTCGGGCGCGACTCTGTACGTGAAGTTAAAAAAGTAGTCTGGCCAGAGCGCAAGGAAGCAGTTCAGATGACCGCTTATGTGTTTGGCTTCGTGGTGGTCATGGCATTGTTTTTGTGGCTTACGGACAAAACACTTGAATGGGTGTTTTATGACCTGATCCTGGGATGGAAAAAATAATGAGCGATCTGAACAGTACGGTAGCTGGCGACGCAGCATCGGATGCCTCCCTCGCCTTGACGCCTGGGATGCACTGGTATGTTGTCCATGCCTATTCCGGCATGGAAAAAGCGGCTGAGCGCAATATTGTTGAGCGCATCACTCGTTCGGGTATGCAGGCCAAGTTTGGCCGTTTTTTGGTTCCCACTGAGGAAGTCGTTGAGATCAAGAACGGCCAGAAAAAAACGACGGAACGTCGTTTCTTCCCAGGCTATGTGCTGGTCGAGATGGTCATGGATGACGAAACTTGGCACTTGGTGAAGCACACCAACAAGGTCACCGGTTTTGTTGGCGGGGCGAAAAATCGTCCCTCGCCGATTTCCGAAGAGGAAGTCCAGAAAATTGTCAGCCAGATGCAGACGGGCACCGAAAAACCCCGGCACAAGGTTGAGTTTGAAGCGGGTGAATATGTCCGCGTCAAGGATGGTCCGTTCACTGACTTCAACGGCACGGTCGAAGAAGTCAACTACGAGAAGAACAAAGTCCGCGTGTCGGTCACGATTTTTGGCCGCGCCACGCCGGTTGAACTCGAATTCAGCCAGATCGAAAAGACCTGAGTCTTCGAGTTCTCTGCAGGCACAGACCTGTGCAGGCATAAAGCGCTGCGCTGGTCACATTCTTTGCAGGGATTTAAAAAATTTGCGCTTTGCAACTCGGCGCGAGCGGTTCTTTTGAACTGTTTTTGAGTTGTGTAACCCCGGGAAGCCTGAGCGCTGTTGTGTAACAGCTTACAGGCGTTATGACCCGCAAGGAGAAAAGTATGGCGAAAAAAATCGTCGGCTTCATCAAGCTGCAAGTGCCAGCTGGTAAAGCTAACCCGTCCCCCCCGATTGGCCCAGCTCTGGGTCAGCGCGGCCTGAACATCATGGAGTTCTGCAAGGCATTCAATGCGCAGACTCAAGGTGTTGAGCCCGGTCTGCCACTGCCTGTGGTGATCACCGCTTTTGCCGATAAGAGCTTTACCTTCATCATCAAGACGCCACCGGCTGTCACGCTGATCAAGAAAGCCATCAAGCTCGACAAGGGTTCTGCTACGCCGCACACGGCTAAAGTTGGCAAGATCACCCGCGCCCAGCTGGAAGAAATCGCCAAAACCAAAATGAAAGACCTGACGGCCGCCGATCTGGATGCCGCAGTCCGTACTATTGCCGGTTCCGCCCGTTCCATGGGTGTGACGGTGGAGGGTGTTGTATGAGCAAGCTGACCAAACGTCAAAAAACCGTCGGTGACAAGATCAACACCACCAAGCTGTACGCCTTGGCTGATGCCATTGGTCTGGTCAAAGAGTTTGCCGTTGCCAAGTTCGATGAATCCATCGATGTGGCTGTGCAACTCGGTGTGGACGCCAAGAAATCCGACCAAGTCGTTCGCGGTGCTGTCGTGATGCCTAACGGCACCGGCAAGACCAAGCGCGTCGCTGTGTTCGCTCAAGGCGCCAAGGCTGAAGAAGCCCGCGCCGCTGGTGCTGACATCGTCGGCATGGACGATCTGGCTGCCGACATCAAGGCTGGCAAGATGGACTTCGACGTGGTGATCGCTTCCCCTGATGCCATGCGTATCGTCGGTACGCTGGGCCAGATCCTCGGCCCACGCGGCCTGATGCCTAACCCGAAGGTTGGTACCGTGACGCCAGACGTCGCCACTGCTGTGCGCAACGCCAAGGCTGGCCAGGTCCAGTTCCGCGTTGACAAGGCCGGTATCGTGCATGGCACGATTGGCCGCCGCTCGTTCGACACTGAAAAGCTGCAAGGCAATCTGGCTGCATTGATCGATGCGCTGGTCAAGGCCAAACCTGCTACCAGCAAGGGCGTGTACCTGAAAAAGGTCGCTGTTTCGTCAACGATGGGTGTGGGCGTTCGCGTCGATACGCAATCCATCGCCGCGTAACTGCAAAAAATTTGAACGGCCCGCAGGGGTTGTTCGATGTGGTGGGCTGCCGGGGTTCGCTCCGGCAGGTCATCCAAGACCGTTGGTGTGCCTGCCTGAATGAAAATTTCAGGCTAGGTGCTTAATCGCAAGACAGCCAACGCAGATGGCGGTCCCGCTGCTTGAATGGTTTTGAAAAGAATCTGAAAACAGTTGGTCGCTGAACATGAGCGTGTCCCGGGACGACGAGCGCGCAAGCGCCAAGTCCGACGACACATTTTTAAGGAGTAGACCTTGAGTCTCAATCGCAGTGAGAAACAAGCCGTCATTGATGAAGTGACAGGCCTCGCCGCTAAAGCTCAAACGCTCGTGATAGCGGAATACCGTGGCATCACGGTCGCTGACATGACCAAGCTGCGCAGCCAAGCCCGCGAAAAAGGCGTGAGTCTGAGTGTTCTGAAGAACACCCTGGCCCGTCGTGCCGTGGCAGGAAGCGCATTTGAAGTCGTGTCCGACCAGATGACCGGTCCGCTGATCTACGGCTTTTCCATCGATGCTGTCGCCGCTGCCAAGGTAGTGGCCGACTTCGCGAAAACCAACGACAAGTTGGTGATTCGCGCAGGTGCATTTGCTGGTAAAGCTCTGGACGTGAACGGCGTGAAGCAATTGGCCAACATTCCTTCCAAGGAAGTTTTGCTGGCCCAGTTGTGTGGCTTGCTGATGTCGCCTATGTCGCGTACCGCCGCTGTGCTTGCAGCGCTGGCCGCGAAACGTGGCGAAGGCGCAGAAGTGGCACCGGCCGAAGAGCCCGCCGCAGAAGCCGCAGCGGCGTAATTTAGTACCCAATTTTTTTAGGAATTCAAAATGGCATTCGATAAAGACGCATTTTTGACCGTGCTGGACAGCATGACGGTCCTCGAACTCAACGATCTGGTGAAAGCCATCGAAGAGAAGTTTGGCGTGAGCGCTGCCTCTATGGCTGCTCCTGCTGCTGGCGGCGGCGCTGCTGCTGCTGCCGTGGAAGAAAAGACCGAATTCAACGTCGTTCTGCTTGAAGTCGGCGCCCAAAAGGTGCAGGTCATCAAGGCCGTGCGCGAAATCACCGGTCTGGGCCTGAAAGAAGCCAAGGATCTGGTTGACGGCGCTCCAAAGAACGTCAAAGAAGCCATCCCTAAGGCCGACGCAGAAGCTGCCAAGAAGAAGCTCGAAGAAGCCGGCGCGAAAGCAGAACTCAAGTAATTCTTGCGGTTCGCAAAGGCTGGAAGACCTCACGGGGCTTCCAGCCTTTCCTGTTTCAAGGTGTAGGCCGCAGCGCCCGGCGTTAAGCTGCCTGCCCGATGAAACAGGAACTTTGAGGCATGTAGAAATACTGGAAAAAAGACTCCACTGTCTTTTTTCCAGTGTTTTCTGAATCCCGACTGCAGAAGACGCCTTGGTTCGGGTGATGTGCAATGCATCACTGTCCGCCATGGTTGGTAGTGGCCAACCACCAAGTTACCTGAATACGTGGTGTATTCGGGTTCGAGAGTCGCCAGAGCCCATCAACGCGGAGAACTCATGGCCTATACCTTCACCGAACGCAAACGCATCCGCAAAAGCTTCGGCAACCGCGAAAGCGTGTTGACTGTCCCCTATTTGTTGCAAATGCAGAAAGATGCGTACACCGCCTTCCTGCAAGCCGATCGCGCCCCCCAAAAACGTACCATCGAAGGCCTGCAGGCAGCGTTTGACAACGCTTTCCCTATCGTCTCGCACAACGGTTTTGTCGAGATGAAATTTCTCGAATACAACCTGGCCAAGCCCGCCTTCGACGTGCGCGAATGCCAGACCCGTGGCCTGACCTTCGCCTCAGCCGTGCGCGCCAAGGTGCAACTGATCATTTATGACCGCGAGTCCTCGACTTCGCAGTCCAAAGTGGTGCGTGAAGTCAAGGAGCAGGAAGTCTATATGGGCGAAGTGCCGCTCATGACTGAAAAGGGCTCCTTCGTTATCAATGGCACTGAGCGTGTCATCGTCTCGCAGCTGCACCGCTCGCCGGGCGTGTTCTTTGAACACGACAAGGGCAAGACGCACAGCTCGGGCAAACTGCTGTTCTCGGCTCGTATCATTCCTTACCGTGGCTCCTGGCTCGATTTTGAGTTCGACCCGAAGGACATCCTGTACTTCCGCGTTGACCGCCGCCGCAAGATGCCGGTCACGATTTTGCTCAAGGCCATCGGCCTGAACCCCGAGTCCATCCTGGCGAACTTCTTTGTGTTCGACAATTTCCGCCTGATGGACAGCGGCGCGCAAATGGAATTCGTCGCCGAGCGCATGCGCGGCGAAGTGGCGCGTTTTGACCTGACCGACAAGGCTGGCAAGGTCGTCGTCGCCAAGGACAAGCGCATCACCGCGCGCCACACCCGCGAGCTGGAGCAAAGCGGCACCAACAGCATCAGCGTGCCGGAAGACTTCCTGATCGGCCGCGTCGTTGCCAAAAACATCATTGACCCTGACACCGGCGAGATCATCGCCAAGGCCAATGATGAGCTGACCGAGCTGCTGCTGAAAAAGCTGCGCCAGTCCGGTATCCAGAGCCTGCAAGTTTTGTACACCAACGAGCTGGACCAGGGCGCGTACATGTCGCAAACCCTGCGCACCGACGAAACGGCTGACGAGTTCGCCGCCCGCGTCGCCATTTACCGCATGATGCGCCCCGGCGAGCCGCCAACGGAAGACGCGGTCCAGGCCCTGTTCCAGCGCCTGTTCTACAACTCCGACACCTACGACCTCTCGCGCGTCGGCC
>Ga0302215_10003638_pt1 | contig 10281 bp, 7 predicted proteins | sample II_Fen_N3_1_FD_194580 | JGI IMG/M metagenome (GOLD analysis project Ga0302215, IMG submission 194580) | Peat permafrost microbial communities from Stordalen Mire near Abisko, Sweden - II_Fen_N3_1 | ecosystem: Environmental > Terrestrial > Soil > Wetlands > Permafrost | place: Sweden: Abisko... | reverse complement strand
AGCGGTTTGAAATATAAATAAGTGACCCCGATGGGATTCTAACCCATGACCTTCAGAACCGGAATCTGACGCTCTATACAGCTGAGCTACGGAGCCATTTGCGAGTGCAAAGTTAGCAAAAATATCCGATTTCTGGAAGATATAAAGGATATAAAGGAAGTTAAAGGAAATAGAGGCTTCTGTGAAATTAAATGTAGACAAATTCTTTAACTACATCAGTATTTGCTTCTCAGTATTAGACTCCCTATAGTCGTGCTACTCCTTACCCTTACTTCTTATATACTCCATTCTCACCTTCTACTTCCGCCCATGAAAATCATAATATAATAAACCAATATAGCTAAAGAACCCAAAGCAGCAACTACATAAGTGTATGCCGCAGATTTTAACGCGTCTTTTGCTTGATCGTTGGTTTCGTAATTGGTGATACGAGCATCGTCCAGCCAAACTAATGCACGTTTACTGGCATCTATTTCAACCGGCAATGTTATAAAACTGAATAAGGTAGTGGCAGCAAATAAAACGATTCCAGCTAGCAAAAGATCAGGACCTAAAGTGCGTATAAGTAAAATCCCGGCCAATAAAACCCATTGCATCCAATTAGATGCAAAATTCACAATCGGCACAAGTTTGGTACGCAATGTGAGTGGAGCATAACCGTAAGCATGTTGCACCGCGTGTCCACATTCGTGAGCTGCAATAGCCGCAGCAGCAACACTGCTAGAGCCATACACATTTTCGCTTAGGTTCACCGTTTTGTTTGTTGGATTGTAGTGGTCAGTCAACTGACCATCGGTAGAAATAACCGTTACATCATAAATACCATTATCACGAAGCATTTTTTGCGCCACATCTTTTCCAGTCATTCCATTTGGAATTCTAAGTTTTGAGTAACGTTCTAATTTTGATTTTAAATTGCGTTGAATAAGCCAACTTGCCAGAGCTACAATTCCGAAAATAATATATGCGTAAAACATAAATTTTAATTTTAATTGGTTGAGACAATTTTCTCTCAAAATCCTTGCCAGTTGACAAAATGGCAAAATAGTTAATAATTGACAGTTAATAGTTGACAGTAGAAATATTCTTAAGAAGCAAACAGTCCCAGACACATTTCCAAATCAACAAATAACCAAATCAACCAATACCTACTCCTCGTACCGGATTATAGTTTGATCGCGATCGGGACCAACGGAAACGATTTTAATTGGCACTTCCAGTTCTTCTTCCAGAAAACTAATATAGGCATTGAATTCTTCAGGGAATTCATCTTCGCTTTTCATTTTAGTCATATCAGTTTTCCAACCCGACAATTCAACGTAAACCGGTTCTGCACCGTCATTTAAATCGTAAGGAAAATTCTCAACTTCCTGTCCAGCAATTTTATATGCTACACAGGCTTTAATCGTTTCAAAAGCATCCATAACATCACTTTTCATCATGATAAGTTGGGTAACGCCATTAATCATAACAGCATATTTCAGCGCAACCAAATCAATCCAACCACAGCGACGTGGACGACCGGTTACAGAACCAAACTCAAAACCTATTTTACGCATGGTATCACCAGTTTCGTCGAACAACTCGGTTGGAAAAGGACCACTACCAACACGTGTGCAATATGCTTTGAAAATACCAAACACCTGACCAATATTTCCGGGAGCAAACCCTAAACCTGTACAAGCACCTGCACAAATTGTATTCGAAGATGTGACATAAGGATATGAACCAAAGTCAATATCCAACATAGTTCCCTGTGCACCTTCCGCCAATACTTTTTTCTCAGTCTTAAGCGCATTATTAATAAAATGCTCGCTATCAATAAGTTCAAAACTTTTAATGCATTCAATACCTTCGAACCATGCTTTTTCCAATTCTGGCAAATCATACTCAAAATCGTATTGTTTCAATATCTCAATATGACGTGCAATAGCAGCGTTATATTTTTCTTCGAAATTATGCAAAATATCTCCAACACGTACACCATTACGACTAATCTTATCTGTATATGTCGGTCCGATACCCTTTCCTGTTGTACCAATTTTAGAATTACCCTTAGCCGATTCGTAAGCAGCATCGAGCAAACGGTGAGTTGGAAGTATTAAGTGTGCTTTTTTTGAAATTTTCAATCTATCGGTGAGAGGATGTCCCGATGCCTGTAAGGCATCTACTTCAGCCTTAAACAAGGCAGGATCAAGTACGACACCATTTCCAATAACATTAACCTTATCACCTTGAAAAATTCCGGAAGGAATTGAGCGTAAAACGAACTTTTTTCCTTCAAATTCCAGTGTATGACCGGCATTTGGACCACCTTGAAAACGGGTAATAAGATCGTAATTGGGTGTAAGAACATCTACCACTTTTCCTTTTCCTTCGTCACCCCATTGGAGACCTAACAAAACATCTACTTTCATTCTATTCTAAATTGTAAATATGAATAATATCTTTTTTTCTAAATAATTATTTGAACATAACTGAAACTGCGTCCTTACTTTAAAATACTCTTTTGTTCTTCTTTACATTTTTTGCAAAGTCCAAATAAATAAAGAGAATAATGTGACATTTCAAAATGAGCAAAGTTTTTGGTTTGTATAGCCTCTCGGATTTTCTTATCGGAGAATTCTTTCACTTTTCCACAGTTGGTACACACCAAATGATGATGCGTATTGCTACCGAATGCTTTTTCGTATTGAGCAAATTGACCACTAAGTTGATGTTTGATAATAAGCTTAGAATCAAGCAAAAGCTCAAGGGTATTATAAATTGTTGCAAGACTCACACGATAGTTTTCCTGCATTATATTATACAGAATATCAGCATTAAAATGTCCAACATACGAATATATTCGCTCTAAAATGGCATATCGTTCCGGAGTCTTTCGCTGTTGATGCTTTTGGAGGTATTGAGTAAAAATCTCCTTGATTTCTTCGTATGATTCTTCTTCTTTCATTTTTTGAAATTCTGACCAACAAAAGTACAACTTTTACGCTATTTTTTGCTATAAAATATTTAAAAATAATATTTCCTGTTTCACTTCCGCCGAAATATACACCTGACCAACTGAAGTTGTTTGCGATAATGACTCGATTTCTTTCAGAATGAAAGTAGCCGTATCTTTATCTTTTCGGCACAATCTACTCAAGCAAAGTCCGACTGCTTTGTAAAGACGAAACTCGTCGGAAGAAGATGCATCAAGGGCATTTTGAATAATGACGGTTATTTGAGCTTGATTCAATTTATCAATGATACGCGCTGCCAAAATAAATCCTGTAATCTGAACCCAAATATTATCGGATTGAATCCAATCCAAACAGAGTGAGTCGGCAAATGAAAGTTTACTGAACAAGTTCATTGTCGTCTGTTCAATTATTTCAATCTGATTAAACTGCGCAACCCATTCCTGAGCAATCAGTGGCGTAAATTTATCCAAAGGCTGCAGTACCGTTGCCATTATCATTGTTTCACGGATTTGGAGCATCCAAAGTCGTTGTGCTAAATCATGGTTTGACACATAATCAGCAGCAATTTCTTTAATTCTTGGAACTGCAACTCCATAGTTTATTTTGTACACAATTCCGTTTTGAGCCATCTTTTCGGACACAACTCCATTCATCGAAAGCCTTATTTTACGTCGGATTTCGACAATTTGAACATCTAATTCCGGATTAGTAAGAGCGTATTTAATTTTTCTTTCCATCTTTATTCGTTGGTAAATAACATTTTGTAAAAAATGCAGAAGTTTTTTTACAAAACACTTGCACAAAAGCATTCACTATACTATCTTTGCACTCGCTAAACATGGTGGTTGTAGCTCAGTTGGTTAGAGCGTCGGTTTGTGGTACCGAAAGTCGCGGGTTCGAGCCCCGTCTCCCACCCTCATTAAAAGCCAGAAAAAAGGAAGAACAAATCAGTTCTTCCTTTTTCGTTTTTTATCGGTAACAATCACGTTGTTTCTGTCTGCCAAATCGGTAGCATCATATAAATCTACAAAATCATACCCAGCCTTCGACAAATCGATTAACAGATCGTAAAGCTGTGAGTATAATTTATCTTGCCGTCGTTTGTCAGCCCCAATATGAAACAGCAGAATACTCCCATTCAATCCATCATTAACAGCCGCTTCCATTATTTGATTATAAATCTCCGCACTTGAATTATACTGATTGCGCATTTCGGGAAATGTATTATCGCTGATGGAAATTGTACCCGGTGTATAATTCACCATATCAAGCCCCACTTCTTTACTCCACTGACTAATACTATCGTTGTACCATTCGGAAGGCGTTAAAATGAACGGAGTTTGATTTTTATCAATACCGAATTTTTCCATCTCTTCGTAATTAGCTTTTATACTGTTCAAAAAATCGGTTTTTTCAACAAATACAGAATCTTTACTTTGGGATGAGGAATAAAGTTGACGTTTATTCGGATTTGCACCTAAATAATGATTATCTTCCTGTAATCCTTTTATTACTGACGCAAAATCGGGATTCTTATAAAAATCGGCGGTAAAAAAGAAAGATGCTTTGATATTTAGTCTTTTTAATGTGCTACGAATAGTATTATAACCATCAGCAAATTCGTTTCCTGTGAAAACCAAACTAATTCGTTTTTGAGTCACATCTGTTCGGGTAATTCCACGGCGAGTATATACGTTCATATCTGCAATTTTACCGGGAACGCCCTCTTGTTGTTTACATGCCAATAAATACGAAAGCGATGCCGTTCCGTCCATAGTCGGTTCGTTAGTCGAATAATCGAGATAGTCATCATGATATACCGCCCAACTGGTTTGGAAACGATCGTACTTATCTTCTTTTGACAAATGCAATCCGGGTGTATCATCGAATATTGCTTTACTTACAGGACCGTTCACCAATCCGCCGGAAACCGGAATATGACGATTATGCCATAAGGCAGAATGTGGATCGGTAGGTGTATCGCCAATTTTGGGCAAGCCCACTATCATACTTGTTCCCCATGGATTGCAACCAAAAAGCCAATCAACCAAAGCGGTTTCAATATCAAGAAACGTAGAATCGCCGGTCATGGTTCTATACAACTTGCATTGCGAAGCCAAGGCAGTAACCAGATTATTTGAACAGGTAATTAATGGCACACCCACTTTAAATGGATTTTCGGCGGCACGCAATTTCATCCGTTGAATGCCGTTAAGCATATTCATTTGAAATTCTGTCTGGTAACGTGGATTTTCGACACTTGCCAACATATAATGTCCAAGGTTAACGAATGGAAACCATTGATAATGGCTTGCAGTATCCGAACACATCCAAGGTGTTATTGGTTCCATACGACCATAAGCTGCTGCATCGTTCAAATAATTGCCATCGTAAGTCATTCTGTAAAGCTGTGCAGCTGCCAATTCCATATCATCAACCCAGTTTTCTTCCTCATAAAAACTAGGTAATTTGCCGGGAGTAGATTGGCAAACGCCTGGATTTTTCTTTCCATACTCATATACCTCAACGGCCTTCACACTTAATGTATCGACAAATGCGGGATAGAATTTTTCCAACAAATCGGCGCCCAAAGCAAAGGCGGAAGCATATTTTCCGGCGATGGAAGCTATACCGGTAGAACGGTTTTGATAATTGAAAAAACCTTGTGGTTTTCCATTGGCACGATACACAGGACGTCCTGTACCGGGTCCCCAACCATAATCTGCCTGATCCTCTGAGGGCATTCCTAAAAGGAGATGGTCCGGATCATTCCCAATTTGATGATACAATGACTCTTCGGAGGGATACATTTTCACTAACCAATCCAAACCCCATTTGGCCTCATCCAGAATATCGGGAATGTTATTTTTACCAACTTGCCCCGCTGCATTGTGTGTATCCTGAAACACAGAAGGATTCATTTGATAGGCAAAAAGGAGTTGGTAAACAGCATTTGCCGTAGTAGTACCATATTTCAGATAATTGGACGCATCGTGCCAACCACCCCTCATGTCCATAAACCCGGGTTCTTGCGTGTTTGGATTGTAAGACGCGTTATCAGTTGTTGATTTCTTCGCATTTTCATCGCCATAAACTTCATAACCATCATACTGATGACAGTAGGCTTTTAACACCGGATTATAACCGCAACGCTGTTGACGCATGAAATTTAATAAGAGATCGGCACTACCAAGATAGACATTTTTATTAATGAAAATTGTAGGAGAGTAAACTAATCCGGCCTTTATATAAAAAGCGCCTTGAAGTTGAAAAGTGGAGAAATCAAGGATAAATGTACTGTGGTAAAATTGAAATCCACCCCAATTTGTTACCGTATTAAATGAGGCCAATTCTTTGTTGGTAAGTGCGTCGTGAATAGTAAATTTCTTAACTTCCAGTGCAGATTCACTTATCAAGACGGCTTTTTTTTGTGAATTGGGCAAATAACCCAGTTGATTTATTCTAATCCACGCATCAATGCCATAAGTGACGGTTGTGAAGAAGAAAATTGATAAGAATACAAAAACTATTCTTTTTCTCATGTTTAGGCGCAATTTTTTGCAAATATAAAACAATTAATCGAGATACTGAATGGAAATTATTGAGAAAAAAATATTACTTTTGTACTCAATTATAGATTGGTCAATTACAATATAACACGAAAGAAATGAAAGTATTAAAATTCGGCGGAACATCCGTAGGTTCAGCCGCACGCATGAAAGAAGTTGCCAAGTTGATATGTGATGGAGAACAAAAAATTGTTGTTTTATCGGCTATGTCGGGCACTACCAACAGTTTAGTTGAGATTTCCGATTATCTGTATAAAAGCAACATACCGGGAGGAGTGGAACGCATTAATGCTCTGGAACAAAAATACTTTGAAGTAACGGAAGAGTTGTTTGAAAAAGCTGAGTTTAAAACTGAAGCAGCTTTAATTCTTAAATCGCATTTTAATTATCTTCGTTCATTTTCAAAATCAGTCTTTACTTTATTTGAAGAAAAAGCTGTTTTAGCTGAAGGCGAATTGCTTTCTACATCATTATTTCAACTTTATTTGCAGGAAATTGGCGAAAACAGCGCTCTGCTTCCCGCATTAGAATATATGCGCATTGACAAAAATGCCGAACCTGATACAGCTTACATTGCCGATAATTTGGCAAAACAACTGGCAGCTCAACCCGATAAAATGATTTATATCACTCAGGGCTTTATCTGCAGAAATTTTTATGGCGAAATTGACAACTTGCAACGTGGCGGAAGCGATTATTCTGCATCGTTAGTTGGCGCTGCTGTTCTTGCCGACGAAATTCAGATTTGGACAGATATTGACGGTATGCATAATAATGATCCACGTATTGTGGAAGGCACTAAACCGGTTCCGGTATTGCATTTTGAAGAAGCGGCCGAGTTAGCCTATTTTGGCGCAAAAATTCTTCACCCAACTTGTATATTACCTGCAAAATTAAATAATATTCCGGTTCGACTGCTTAACACAATGGAGCCAAAAGCCCCGGGAACACTTATTTCTACCAAAATTATTAAAGGTAAAATTGAAGCGGTTGCAGCAAAAGACGGCATTACTGCTATCAAAATAAAATCGGGTCGTATGTTATTGGCTCACGGTTTTTTGCGCAAAGTATTCGAAATTTTCGAGTCATACCAAACACCAATCGACATGGTAACTACTTCGGAAGTAGGTGTTTCAGTTTCTATTGACAATGTAAAACGTCTGGACGAAATTGTAAATAATTTAAAGAAATTTGGAACAGTAACTGTTGATAAAGATATGGTTATTATCTGCGTGGTGGGTGACATGCCTTACGAAAACGTTGGTTTCCAGGCCAAAGTGGTGAATGCGCTTAAAGATATACCGGTTCGCATGGTGTCCTACGGTGGAAGTAATTATAATATCTCGTTCCTCATCAATGCCATTGATAAAAAACAAGCATTGAATGCTTTAAGCCAATCGCTTTTTAATTAATAATTGATAATTGACAATTAAATGTCTTTATCATTTATTTTATAAGTCTGTTACTTGTTTGTTCTAACAATGCAAACTTGTAACTTGTAACTAAATACTTGTAACTATTTTATGATTAAAGGAAAATTTCCATTAGATAAATTCAAAGACATTCAAACGCCTTTTTATTACTACGATTTAGATACGCTTCGGGCATCGCTCAACGTAATTAATCAGCAAACACAAAACAGTAATTTTCATGTGCATTATGCCATGAAAGCAAATGTAAACCCAAGTGTGCTGGCAGTTATCAAAGATGCCGGACTTGGAGCAGACTGTGTGAGCGGAGGTGAAGTGGAGGCGGCTATCAAAGCAGGTATTTCTCCTTCGAAAGTAGTTTTTGCAGGTGTGGGAAAAGCCGACTGGGAAATCAATCTGGGTCTGGATAACGACATTTTTTGCTTCAACGTGGAATCAATTCCTGAATTGGAAGTAATTAATGAGTTAGCAGCTGCCAAAGGCAAAACAGCCAAAGTGGCTTTGCGCATTAATCCAAATGTAGATGCTAATACACACCATTATATCACTACCGGTTTAAGTGAAAACAAGTTTGGTATAAATCTATCGGAATTGGAGCAGGTTATTGATATATTTCCAGCCTTGGCTAACATAAAACTTATTGGAATTCATTTTCATATCGGTTCGCAAATTACCGACATGTCAGGGTTTCAGGATTTATGCATAAAGGTAAACGAACTTCAAGAGCTTTTCTTATCGAAAAACATTAATCTCGAACATGTGAATGTAGGAGGTGGTTTGGGAATTAATTACGAACATCCAAATCATTTTCCTATTCCGGATTTTGACACATATTTCAAAGTTTTCCGCGATCACTTAAATTTGCTTCCTGGTCAAACGCTGCATTTTGAATTGGGACGTGCCGTAGTTGCTCAGTGTGGAAGCTTAATCTCGAAGGTTTTATACATTAAACACGGCACTTCTAAGAAATTTGCGATTTTGGATGCCGGTTTTACCGATTTGATACGACCTGCACTATATCAGGCATATCACTATATGGAAAACCTGAATTCGGAATTACCCGCAGAGGCTTACGATGTGGTTGGACCGATTTGCGAATCGTCGGACACATTTGCCAAAGGGTTTATGTTGAACCAGACCAAACGTGGCGATTTGATTGCAATTCGTTCTGCCGGTGCTTATGGTGAGATTATGGCTTCGCAATACAATTTGCGAAAATTGCCTAAAGGTTATACATCAGACGATCTGAAGTAGAAAAGAGCGGTTGTTGAACTGTTTAATTATTTAATTGTGAAGTGAAAATTGTTATATGATGAAAATTTACGGTTTTGTCTTTTCTTTGGCTGAAATAATTGTATTTGGTTTATTGCTGATAGCTTTCTGTCACCAACTGTATTATTATCTTCGGTACATTAACGGGGTTTTACGTCAAAAGACAAAAATCACAAAAAACAAAGTTTCATTTCTGACCGAGCAACCACCCGTTTCGGTTATTATTTGCGCCAAAGACGAGGCTGACAATATACGTAAATTTCTACGTTTAATTTTGGAACAAGACTATCCTGCTTTTGAAGTAATTGTAATTAACGATGGTTCTACCGACGAAACCCATAATTTACTCAAGGATTTAAGTGAAACATATTCCAATTTACGAACTACATTTGTACCCGTTGGAGCCGGTAATATAAGCACAAAAAAACTTGGATTGACATTGGGTATTAAGGCTGCCAAATATGATTGGTTGCTATTTACCGATGCCGATTGTATGCCCGAAGATAAATTTTGGATAGCCCGCATGGCTCGTAATTTCTATCCCGAAACCGATTTTGTATTGGGATATGGAGCATATCTCAACAAGTCTGGTTTTCTCAATAAATTGATTACTTACGACACCTTGTTTATTGCCTTGCAATATATGGGAATGGCTCTTGCCAACAAACCTTACATGGGTGTTGGGCGTAATTTAGCTTACAGGAAAGAAACTTTTTTCGCTCATAAGGGATTCGCTTCTACCTTGCGACTTAGCTCGGGTGACGACGATTTAATGGTAAACCAAGCATGTACGTCCACAAACACAAAAGTAGAAATTGCGCCTGACAGTATTACCTGGTCGGAACCGAATACAACATATCGTGGATGGTTTTTCCAAAAAGAACGTCACTTATCCGTTTCATCTTTTTACACCGGAATAAGCAAGTTCAGAGTATCGCTCGAACCACTTTCGCGAGGATTGTTTTATGCTTCGCTCCTAGCATGTCTGATTCTCGGAAACATGATTACATTGATTACAGCCGCTGTTCTATTTTTGACACGTTACAT
>Ga0302215_10003637_pt1 | contig 10282 bp, 8 predicted proteins | sample II_Fen_N3_1_FD_194580 | JGI IMG/M metagenome (GOLD analysis project Ga0302215, IMG submission 194580) | Peat permafrost microbial communities from Stordalen Mire near Abisko, Sweden - II_Fen_N3_1 | ecosystem: Environmental > Terrestrial > Soil > Wetlands > Permafrost | place: Sweden: Abisko... | reverse complement strand
AATCGTAGATTTAATTTTATAATCGTTACCACCTATCATAAATATATCGCCTGACGTTCTTTTGCTGATTGATAAATTTGCATCATAAGCAGGAGTTCGGTTTTTTAATTGATCAAGATTTAAATAAACGCCAGCAGGAAAATTACTCGTCTGACCAAAGCTAATAATTGTAAAAGAAAGGAAGATGAGCGGAATAATTCTTTTTATCATTGTTCTAAATTTTAATTAGTTTTAAACGTAAGTTAGGTATAAGACTGCGAATCTTCGTTCGGCGAAGCATTTCGATTCCTTACGCAAAAGAAAAGCTCCTGCTTTTGATTGTATATTTAAATATGCAAGTCTGGAGACTTGCTTCTAACTTGACGAAGCGGGATGCTTCCCAAACAAATAGACTACGCTCAACTAGAGAATTTATTCAATTATTCTTCTATCTAGTTCAGATATGTAATACTCATAAGCACTACCAGCAATAAAAAGAGTCAAAAACAAATAATTCAATAGAAAATAATTTAATGAAATTCTATAAAGAATCACTAGACTATTCTTCAATGTCAATAATATATCAATATTTTCAAAGTCAAATGTCAATGAATTAATATTTAGATCATGAGCAGAATAGTTAAATACATATGTCAGGCTACAAAGGACTATAACCAATATAGAGAGTAATACGAGGTAACTTGTTATAGATATAAAACGTTTAAAAAAGTTTTTCTTTTGTTTTAATCTTGTAATCTCTCCCTCTGTTCTTGAGTTAGTGGTAAAATCTGTATTCTCAAATTTATCAAATATACTTACCAGAAGAGACATAAATAAAGATACTGATATTGAAAATGCAGTTATAACGTACCCTATTATATCTCTGGATAAACCATGTGTCAACTTAAATAACACGAGAGAACTAATTAGCAATAAAAAGCACTGTACATTGCTAAAGTAAAATTTATGAGGAACTTCATTTCCATTAATAGAAATGAACTGCCACTCATGTCCTCCTTTTATTAATGGACTTATTAGCCGTTTAACGGTTCTGTACTGCATGATGAGTGTAAATTTCTAATTTGACAGTTTCTAAAAGCTCAAAACAGTATTTCTTTATTTCATCAAAGTCTGACTCATTATTCTTAATGTCAATGTATTTAGACAATAAAATAGCCGGTTTTACATCAAATGAATCTAATTGAAATGGGGAGGTTTTGTTTGTATTTCCATCTCTCATCATCCCACTTCTTTTCTTAAACTGATTAAGATGTAAGATATCTGAAAATGTTTTCTTCTGAATTAACTCTTTCGCGTTCTCGAATTCATTTATTGTAAATTCATCTCCAATAGGGCTAATTTTGATTGTTACATTAAAATTCTGAGCTTGTGTTTTATATGTTTTATCTAATAAGCTTTCACTTAGAATATCAGTTGAAAAAGTCAAACTGCTTACTGTTGCTTCCGATTTAAAGTCAGCAATTATTTCTTTAGGAATAAATCTTTTTATAGTAGGCTCACCAAAGACATCTGAATATGATAAAAAACTACGTAAGAACTTTTTTACTATATTATCTATATTACTATCAGAATATGAGTGGATAAACATTATTGACTTATCGGAATACAGGGGAGTATAAATCATAAAGTAGAAATAATCTGTTATAGCATCTTTTTCCTTCACTTCGGATTTATCAGTTTTATTTGCGGTTGAAATTTTATTTCTTTTTCTGCCAAAACTCCCTCCTTCAATCTTACCCTCAATAATAAATTCATCAGGGTGTGGTATAATATTTGGATTTATATTTGACTCACTGATATCAGCCTGATTTATAGTCATGCATTTATGATTATCCGAATCTTTATACATTTCTTCTGTATCTAGAAAATAGATAAATTTTTTAAATATTTCTAGAAACAAGTATTGATCATTAATTGAATCAGTATTTGCTTCATTAATAATATTTCTAAAAAGCCACCTATTAGTATTTTCTACTTTTTTAGTCTTCGGTTTTAATTTTATTGTATGTACTGTCAATTTCTGTTCGTGAGGCATAATAATCAATAATTTAAATTATAAACATATTCGAAAATGAAACCAATTTTATATCAAATAATCAACTTTCTTGTGTATAATAAATCTTATAATACTTCCTGCCCTCTTCATCTGTTCCCTGCTCAATCATATCTCTGTCACCATGCACATAGATATGAAAGTTCTTATCCAATTTAATGACGCTTTTTAAAGCACGAGCTTGTTTCTTTACTGCTGCTTCTGAAATAGAGAACCTATCTAAAACAGCTAGTTCACGAGCAAATTCATATTCCGATTTATATTGATCGAAACTCTCGGCAACCTCAGGTTTACGCATGACTACTTTTTTAAAGTCTAACATATCAAAGTCTTCATTCTTCTTAAAGTACTCTACCGCTTTATTCAAAAAGTCTACCTGATCTGCCTTTGAAATATCCAATTCTTCCGGAAGACCTTCTTTGATAAAGTTCTTACAAAGCGACATTACATTTTGTGTATTGTGATATTCATCCTTACGGGGCTTTACGTGTAAGAAGTCATCTGTCCAGTATTTTGCTTCCGCACCTTTGTTCGTATTATCAACTACTGAAACTATATACCCTTTTTCTTTCTCAAGATTAAATATCAAACAACCCTTATCCTGTTTATTGATATTAACACCTTTTTCACTTTCTATTTCAAACCCATCTCCTTGTAGATACACCTTTAAGAAAGTGTCTTTATTTTCTGATTTGAACAACCCGATAGCATCGGTAGTAGTACCATCAACAATGCAATCTTTAAAATATACTGTATAAAACTCCCCACTCTTTATTTTAGGATGGGTACTTTGTTCATAAAGATGTTTGGCTAGGTTTATTGATTGTTCATGTAATAGTTCTGGGTTATCAAATATCTTACTGACATATACAAATACCTCGTTAAGATTTAAATCTGTGTCGTGATAAAGGGTATAATATTCGTTTGATTTGAAAGGAGTAACAAAATAATGTGTAAGCAAGTCCTTGAGCTCATTTTCAATTTCAAATGTTTTTTTTGACAAAGTATATCCTTCATCAATTACTTTATTCCCAACTCTATGTAAGCTGACACTTCTTATATTTGTTTCTAAAAAAACTGAAGCCATAATTTTATTTTTTTTTCTTATATTCTAAAAAGTTATTATAAACAATCGACTTTTGTCTATCCATTTCTGATAATAATTGTGCTTTTAAACTTTTCCTAGATTTGGTATCTAAAGTTATAGAAGGAGTTATTGTTGAAACATTTAGCTCAAACTCAGAATTTTCTTTCTTATTTGTTGTATAATCTGGGAAACCAAAACTCACGGTAAAAACTCCTGTTTGACCTTTTATACTATAAGAGAATGTAGCATCTATATTCCATATTATCAAATGCTTATGGTACTTTGTATCTTTTATGAACTGTTTTTTATCTAGTGATGTACCAGATAGGAGTATTTTATTCAGGTCTTCCATCCATTTTATTTCATCTGGGAGACTATCTTCTGCTGGTTTTATTGAAATATCTTTAATACTATCGCAAATAAAATATTCTGACTCTAAATGGTTTGTCAAACGAAAGAAAAAATTACATCTTTCAGAGTTCGTAAAATCGCTAAACAATATTTTTCGTAACTCTTCATTATTTGCGATATACCCTTTTCGCTTATATGCTTTTATTTGTTCCTTAACCGCATACTCTGCAAGCTCCTTTGTCTCTGGTGCTGTATGTGATATAATAACTCTTCCCTTGCCATTATTCTCATTGATAAATTCAAAGGCTCCAATAAATAAATTAGTTTGTTCATACCATGATTTATTTATATCCTGTCTTTTTATTGTAAACTCAGCTTTTAAATGATTTGGATTATTATTTACTTGAACTAATCTGATAGGCTGTTCTAATTTACAACTTGGCAATTTTTTTTTAAGAAAGTCTTCGACATCTACAGCGAGTATATCTGGTGAAAATATTTGAATTTCATTATTCCATTTAATATCTCGTGAAATAATCTTTTTATTATCTTCCTTTGTTAGAAAAGCATCTCTAATCTTTTCGAATTCTTTTGGTGATAATAATATTGTTTGGAATAATGGTGACATATAGTCTTTTTCTGCACATAGAGGAAATACACCTCTTTCTTTAAGAATTCTATATAGCTCTGCGTTTGAAATAAATTTTTGATTGACAAAGCCTCTTAATTGTTCACCATAAGGTATAATCTTCTTTATGTCTTTATGTTCTGTATTCATAATTAATATACATCTAAAGGATTATTGAAATTTACAACTTTGACCGTTTTAGTGAATTCTGCTGATTGAAATTTTTGTTTAGCTTGAGTTACAGCTTGCTTATGTTCAAGTTCACGGTAATTTGGGAAGGCAATAATAACTTGCCCTATAAGATCTGTGGTTATATCTTTAGCCAAACCAATTAATTGGATTAAATCACCTTCTTCAAAATCATCCAATGTTCCTAGAAATAAACAAGTTTCTTTGTGATTATTTTTATTTGAAAGTTTAATTGGAATAATACTCGAATTAAGGTATTCAATGGGCAATGTTTTACCAATATTTTCTCTACTCTGTGGATTGATATTTTGCCCCGTATTTGGATAATAAAAATTATAATCAAATACATCACTCATTGTTTTTATATATTTCATTACTTCAAGAATAAATGCAACACGTTTATTGTCCATTATATAAATCGTTTTATCCGTATATGTGTCAGAAATACGTGCAGATGAAACAATACTAATTAGGTCATCATTACTCTCTTCTTGATTATTCAACCAAAATAAAACTCCAACATCATTAATCGAAGAACAAGAAAATCCATCTCTAATTGAATCTTTTAGAGTAGAGCTATCAAAGCATTCTAGTGTTGTTATTAAATCATCCATAAAATCTTTGAATAAACCAGTTGGACTGTTGGGATATTTAATTGTTTTATACTTAGATGAAATTACGATATTATTAAGTTGCCCTGAAACAAGCTGATTCATATATGAATATAAGAAATCTATACCATGTGTTGCTTTTGGATTTCCATTTTCATTTAAATGTTTGTCCGAATTTAAACATGGCAATTCAATACCTTTAGATAAATCATGCCAACCAATTACAGAGAAAAATTTTTCAGCAACATTTTCTCCATATTCTCCAATTTTTTTAGACCATTCTCCCATATTAATTTGAGTTTATCTTGTAATATTTTGTATAGATTTAATTCATTCAGATTTTAGCAAATTATCCTCACCAACAAATCTTACACTCCCTCCGACCCATCTTTTTAGCTTTAGCTAACGATACAGCCACTATAGCTTCGCTACAGTTTTTTGCTCCACGGCAGGTACTTATGGAATGATATGCTTTGGCTTTTGGACCGGTGCAGATATAAACGGTTGATGAAGGGCTTTCGGGAGAAAAAGCGGAAAGAAGCAAAATCGTAAACAGACTAAGTGTAAGTTTTTTCAAGGTAGTATAGATTCTTTAAATAAAACAATTCACAAACTTACATATTTTAGATATAACATCCAAAAAATTACACTCCTTTTTATAAGCAAATTTAGAAAACGTATATGGGTGCGGGTTTCAGAGTATAAAAAAACCATCCACGCGGCAGCGCGTAGATGGTTTCAGGGGTAAGCCGCTGGGCATTAGCAGCGCGTTATAACACGTAACTGGTAATAATATCGCTGTACACACGCGAAGGATCGGAGCCTGCACCTGCCACACGGAAAGCATATTCTTTGCCACTGTCTAGTCCGCTTTTTTCATATTTTCGTTTCTTGGTGGTGTCTTTCGTCCAAATGCTGGTAGGGGTTATTGGTAACACGGTGTGTTCAAATTCGTAGTAGTCGGCGTATTCTACCACGTCGCACATCATCAGTACCGAACCTTTGTTGTCGCCCGGTTTCACGGTTAAGTTCTCAGGTTTGGCCAGCTTGCCCACAGCGCTTGGTTTTTTGTTTGCATCCATTCCGCTGCTCAGTATAATGGCTTCGTCGCCGTCGCTTATAGTCTGTACAGCACCTGCAAGTTTTTTTAGTTGTGTTTCTACAATCTTCCGGCAATTGTTTTTTATCACCGTGTCTTCTTTAGAGCCGCCTTCTACTTTGGCCAGTGCATTGATGTAGTTGGTGTTTGCAACTCTTAGCTCCTGAATAATTTGCATTGCAGACTGAAATGTCGGATTGCCTTCTACTTTTTCCAGAATGTTGTTTGCTTTTGTTCCTAACGCTTCGTCGGTGTATTTGCTTGAAGCAAAGTTGATTAATACTTTCGAATTTCCCATGTTGTTTTGTTTTAAGTAATTAATTGATACTATCTTATCTGAATCGTTTATTTGTTTTTGGCTTATTACTTTCATAAATAATACGCTTACTTAGCAGAGAGTTGCTCCACTATTCTACTAAGTGGCTTCTACTTTGGTGAGAGTTGCTCCTACTATCCCCTGTAATGAGGCATTTCTCTATAATAATGTAATTATCTCAGTAGCATAATAAAGTATTATTTTACTACGTAGCTTCTACTTTCATGAACAATAAATCATTATTCTACTCATCTGGTACAATTACTACCAACAATGTGTCGGTTTTTGCCAAAGTTGCATCTACTCTTTAATGAAATACGTCTACTTAATAGAAAGGGTTACTCACTCAGGCATATATTCACTCATTGTGTGGTTAAGGCAACAAACTTTTTTGTTACGCTGCAAAAAAACAGAATTATTTCGGGTCATTTTTTAAGTCACCGACACCTTTTTTAGCTGAATTAGTTAAATATCATTAACACTTCTTGGAAATTAGGGGTATTTTTTATTTTTTTGCAACGTAAATTTTAATCAGGGCTACGAATGTTGTTTACTATCCGGCAGCCTGAAAAAACAAAATACCTAACAGTAATTACTATGAATCATTATCCACCTACACAACAGTTGGTAAAGGACTTACACGATCAATTGTCCGCCTATCGGTGTAAGGAAACGCCGATAAGCTTTGAACAAAAAAAGTATTTTGAAAAAACTTTCAATCACCGGAAAGGACTGCGCGACTACAGCGTGACGATTTTTGACCTGTACACGAAACATTTCACGTTTCACGATTCGCTCTTTAATAAATACCTGAAATATCCGTCGCTGAGCCCTGCCGTGATGGACAATATGAAAACACTGAACGACCTGACCGAACCGCAAAACCTGCGTTTCTGCCTGGACACGATGATCAAAAGCATAGAGTTTATCTCCAACCTTAGCCCTGCGGAGTGGCATCAGTTTCATGTGCGGTATATTCGCCGATTGTTGGAGAAAGATGGTCAGTATCACCCTTACCTGCATTATATGTATGTGAACGAGTACGACCCGGAGGGTAAACCCTGGCTGATAACCATAGAATCGAAACGACTGCGGGACATGAATATGCCCGAGCTACGCAAGTTCAGCCCTGCCACGCCGCACTACTGCGAAGAGCACCTGTACTCTGCCCGCCTGCTGAACGTGAAGCTGGACGAAATAGACCGCGAACTGATAAAAAAGCACGATGAGGATTGTAAAAAAAAGGCATTGAGCAGGGAACTGTACAAGAGTCCGCACACGGTATCGAACCGATACAATAAAGTGAATGCACTGTTTGACGTAAACTCCATAAACACCACCTGCCTGATAGCCAAAATTATGGAACTGGTGTGATACTCCGTAAAGTTATATTAGATAAACACAACGCAACCCTGACGGACACAGCATAGGCTACCGCGTAAAAGTCAAAAGCAATCCATACCGCCTTTGTGCGTATAAGTAGTATGGGAAATATAATGTTCTATTTAATCAACCACATAGTAGCACTTAGCTACATAGATTCAGATAGCGGTTCTGAAGAATACATAGAAAACAGAGTTTACTGCTATTTGTCTCAAAAATAAACTATGTGATTCTATGTCAACTAAAAATCAAGATTATCCTATTCTGAAGCCGTGATTTTTCACTAAGTGGTTCTATGTTGCTAAGTGCTACTATGAGATTGAATACCCTTTTTAATAATTGTGACATTTAATTATTACACTTACTTAACCCGTAGTGTATTTATAAAAAAGAATAGTTTTCATATTGGGGTCTTACCCCAAACCCCACTTCATTTTTTGGCTTGAACCAAAAAACGAAGCAAAAAAGTTCAAGACTATGCCCGCTTCACTCGAAAAACTGACGATCGGAAAGCTAAAATCCCCAAACTTCTCCCTACGGTCGTCAAACAGTGGGTATTTTCACGCTTTCCTTTCTTGTTTTTCGGCTCACCGGACAAGGTCAGTCCCCGTCATGTTGAGTAAAAACCATAAGCCTTGCTATAAAATAGAATCTATCAAATAAATGCACTACGGGTTTACTTAGTATAAAAAGATATTGCCGCTGGTGAGTTACATGCGGATAGTGAGTTTTACGGTGCGGTTGGTTTTAGTCCATACAGGAGCACCCATAAGCAGTGCGGTGAATTCCTGTTCTATTTCCGGACAAGGCGACTGAGTTACTTCTATTTGAAGAGGTTTGCCATTCGCATCAATACGGAAGCGGGCTTTCAATACATATTCTGTCCGGTCGCAAAGTCCGGCACGATGGTGGGTTTTATAGTATTTCTCAAACTCTTTTTCGCCAAACTTTTCGCCCGTAACGGGAATTTCCCGTATAGATCCTACTACAGATGATTTCCGTTGCGATGCATAACCTACAACCACTACTTCGCTCAGTGCCGAACTGGAAGGCTTAAGCTTGATGATGTACGAATTGCCCCCGGCAGGTATTTCTTCGTTTTCAAATCCAATATATGATGCCACAAGTTTGTCTTTGCCATTGAGCTGAGCAGGAAGTTCAAACTTACCTTCGGCATTGGTAATGGTTCCAAGGTTCATTCCTTTTACTTTTACCGTAGCTCCAATCAGCGGTTCGCCTGCATCATCAAGCACTTGTCCGGTAATAACGCCCGATGGCGCTTTCACGTCCGAGAATTGAAAAGTGGGCTGGTTGACAGATTCTTTTCGGACGGAGCTTGAATTAGGAGATGCAGCCTGTACTTTATCCGCCTGCGCTTTATTACTATCAGTCGGCCTAAACGGCATTACATCGGCAATGTCTTTGGTAGAATGCACATCGGCAATGTCATATCCTGCAGATACATCGGATACACTGACATGCTGCTTGCTTTCGTTAATCTCCTCCTGAGTCTTTATCGGTTCGGAGTTACTTTCGGCAGTCGGTTGCACACTGAGTACAGCGGCGGGTTTCCGGAGTTTTTTATCCATCTGTTGTGCCACCGCACGTTCTTCGGGAGCAGGGGTGCTCTTTCGGGCAGTATCGGCAGGCGGCAGGGTTACACGCACGGGTGGATGCAGTGCAATGACCTGAGGTTGTTCGGTGCGGAAGTAAAACAGACTGCCTATGCCCAGCATCAGCACAACAGAGGCTGCCACTCCTATTGCCCACGCCCTGTACGGTACAAAGCGCTTGCGCCGCGTGGCTTGCTGCATTATTCTGCGTTCAAGATCATCAATGTCCTGTACATGGTTGCCCTCCACAGCATCAAAACCATCAATGGCATCCTGCACGAAAGGATCATTCATGGCTTCGCGTTCGAGCTTATTGGCTTCTTTTCCGCGGCGCTTACCTTGTATGTACTCTATAAACTTCATTGTTTCTACTATCTCAGGGCATTAAAGGCCAATTCGGTTTGTATTGTTTTGTATTGTTGTTCTATACCGGTTTATCGGTCAATCGTAGCGTGTTTATCTCCTTTAGCGCTCCGGGTTTAATTTTAAAACCTTTATCATGCAGCTCTTCAGGTTTCGTTTTCCGTTCTGAATATAACTCTTCACTTTGCTGAGCGCGTATCCCGTCAGATCCACAATATCGGCATACGATTTTTCTTCGTAAAAAAAATAATTAATGCTTCGTTTTTGCTCCTCCGGCAAAGTGTCCATACAATATGCCAGCGCTTCCATCTCTTCCTGCGACTGCGGTTTATCCGTTAGAGTCAAAATAGCCTGATTTTCCACAAGTACATCTTCAATATTAACCATACTGACGTTTTTGTCTTTGCGCAACACGTGCAGACAATGGTTTTTTGCCACACTGTACAGCCAGGTATTGAAGTTCTTAATCTCGTACTGCGGCACTTTGTCTGCCAGCACCCCAAAAATATCCATCACCGCATCTTGTGCCGCTTCTTTCTGATTGAGATATTTCAGACACAAACCATATACCAACGGAATATATCGTCTG
>Ga0302215_10003636_pt1 | contig 10287 bp, 12 predicted proteins | sample II_Fen_N3_1_FD_194580 | JGI IMG/M metagenome (GOLD analysis project Ga0302215, IMG submission 194580) | Peat permafrost microbial communities from Stordalen Mire near Abisko, Sweden - II_Fen_N3_1 | ecosystem: Environmental > Terrestrial > Soil > Wetlands > Permafrost | place: Sweden: Abisko... | reverse complement strand
AGCACCGTTCACCTGTGTTTCAATCTTTTGTTTCAAGTCAGCAGCTACAGCAGCATTGAGCGTACCATCGTCGTTTACTTCCACATCATCGTCAAGCTCATCCACGTAGGTGTTATAAGCTATTTTCAACGCTTTGTCAATCGTTCTGATACGTGCAATTGTATTCAGGTCATCCGTTAGCGAAGTGGCTGTGAAGTCACCATTAAAGAAGTAACCTGATTTGTTTGGGAACTGGCGCAATACGATATAACCTTTGTCACTGATTGTACCCAAATCTTCACGCCCTTTTACAGCAACACCATCGCTCAAGTAAGCAGTGTCGATAGGTAAAGCACCATTTTTTACACGCGAAATTTTGCGCTGTACCGGTAAAGCTGCAATCTGACCTAATATCAACCCAATGGAAGCGGAACCGCCGGTAATAGTCGAACACAATCCTACTGAAGTGCGATATTTTGTTTCGGTATGCAAATCAAGCAATGAAGCTGAATCAGTCATTTTACGACCTTCGATAATCAACACGAATGGCATTATTTTACCCAGATACTCCATAGCCAACAATTGACCTTTAGTTCGGGCTGTTGATACTTCAGTATCCAACCCATCAAGGGTAGTTCCGGCATCAGCAGCAACCGCCGTACCTAAAGCCATAATTTCGCCATTGGCTCTATTCAATAAAATTTTCGCCGGACAAACCTCCAAGTCTTTATCAACCGTTGCTGACAATTTCACGGTTGTAGCAACAACAATAATCCAAAGTTTTGAACCTCTAGGAGCTATAGAGTAAAATTCCGAAATATGACGAAACGCGGCTGTATTTGTTCCGGTTGCATCAATGCCCAGGGCTTTTGCTCCATCGGTACTATAAATAGCATAAGGAGTATTCAGAACCAACTTATCAGCAACGGCAACACCGGGCAAAATAAAGCCCACTGTATTATCGTTTGTTTCGGCTACTAAGCCCAATCCGTTACGGACAAGGCTAATTACTACATTTGGTAATCCGGTCATGGTTTACAGTTTATAATGTTCCGGACTTTTGTCCACTTTCTTTGAGTGATCTAAAGCATTTTCGGCTTTAGTAAACCAATATCCGTTTATAGGACATCGCCAAATTTCTTTTACATTTTGCGAAGCCATAAGCGTTTCGGCTTCAACTTGAAAATCTGGATCCACTTTTTCTTCAGCTTCGGTTACGGTTTCAGCTTCTGTGGATTCGGTTGTTTCAGTTACTTCCGGTACTGTATCAGTCACAACATCTTCGATAGTTGCAGCTTCGGGTGTTTCGGGTGCCGTTTCAGTTACATCAGCTTCGGTAGTTGTTGCTTCAGTTGTTTCCTGTGCTGTTTCAATTACAGCATCTTCGGTAGTTGCTTCCACTTTTGCAGTTTTCGCAACTGGTTTTACATTCTTTGCCATACTATTTAATTATATTAAAGCGTTTTAGAATTCGATATATAATGAATGATAAAAGTCCAATAAGCCCAACAATAGCAACATATACCCAACCGGGTGTTTTTGATTCTATTGATTGTTTTGATGCTGTTTTAGTAGCTGTTTGTGCTTTACCTTTATTTTTAAGTGATGCATTGGCTTTTAGCTTCGATTTATCTTCATTAATAGCCTTAGTACTTACATCGCTTTTTGAGCCTGCATTTGCAGTTGAGTTCTTATTCTCACCACGTTTAATTCTTCGGTTTGTGGTGGTAGTTTCAGTCGGATATTGCTTACCGGTACTATCCGGTTTCGACAATTTTGTATTGGTAGTGGTTTCTTCTACCGTTTCGGTTGAAGTTCCTTTATCGGTTGAATTCAATGAACTGGCAGTCGATTGACTGGTTTCGATTGAATTCTTTACATCCAGTTTTGCATCGGTTGAGGTATTGGCAGTTGAGCTTATATTCGTTGAGCCTGTTGATACGGAACTGTTAGCTTGTTTCAATGTTTTGCAACCGGAATAAAAAATAACCGAAACGAATATAATGCAACAAAGTATGATTCGTTCTGCCAATAGATTGTTTAAATTTTTAGTTCTCATTTTTCTTTGGTTTAATGGTGTTTATTAAATTCATCCAACCTCCAGAAATAGCCTCTATAATAGCCGTTTTTTCCTTTCCTTTCAGTACTGAAACATTTTCTAAAATTGAAGTAACATACTCAACTAAAAATCCTGTTAGACAAACTATAAATGTGAAATTAAAGAAGTTTTCAGCTGCTATATCTATCCAGTTCTTTGAACTCTCAAATTCCTTTTGGAAGGCATGTATGATATAAAGAATTGCAAGCCATATAAGTATTTTTATCACACAGCGTGAGAATCTAAACGACTCAAATTTTTTACCAAGTCTTTTTGAAGCTCTTATTCCGGTTACCACTTCAATAACTATCGCTACAAACATGGCAATTGCCAAAGCCGGTGTAACGCCAAATAGATAATTGACTAATCCGGAAAGAACTGAAAGCGTTAGTACAGCACCATGCAACTGGTATTTGTAACTGGGAAATATCGACAACGCAAATTCTTCTATTGAATTCCAGTCGTACACTGCCAGAAACTTGATAAAATAATTCTTCATAATTCAAAAACTCTAGTTGACCAACCTTTGTAGTACTTCCACTGAGTTGGTTTTCGTTTACAAATCTTATAGTACTTCAGCAACCGATCATACTTATAAAGCTGAATGAATTGATGTTTTGTCATTACCGGGCGTTGGTTCAATTTTGCAATAGAATCGTTCAACAATGCTATTTTAGCATTCAACACCACAACTGTATCCTTTTTAATTACCGTCTGCGATATACAGCACCCCGGGATAAGAAGCAACAGAAACACTAACTTTTTCATATCATTGAATTTAATTTTTCCACCAATTCAGGAGTTACAATGCCAGTTTGAGCCAAGCCAACGATTGATTGAGCACGTTTGACAGCAGGTTTTATTCCTTCGTTTATGGCACTATCAACCAGACTATTTCCTATCTCCTGATCATCAATAAAATCACCACCAACTTTGTCCCAAAAGTTTACGCGATAGAAATTCATCACGGCATCACCAAGGATATTGGTTGGTTTCAAATTTGACGGAAAACCCGATTTCTTTTTAGCTGAATCAATGACAGACCAACCAGTCCAAGTAGGCCAGAAATTACGAGCAATACCTTTGTAGGTTTCACCACCGGCATCGTCCGAATCATTCACATAACCACCTTCGGTTAAGAGAACTTTTAAAATTGCTTTTTTATAGTCTGCCATATCACTTGAATTTAAATGTTGGTGTTATTTCTATATCCGGTTTAGCCACTGTATTACGTTCAATTGCTTTCTGATCATCTACCGATGTGGTGAAGTCGACCCGAAAAAGGATATACTTTTTGCCATATTGCGGTTTGTATTCGGCTAATCTGTTTAGCGGGGTAAGCTTATCAATGGATAAGCCTTCAAAGGCTTGATAGAGATCATCAAATTTGTCCAGAATATCTAAGCTTGTATTTTCACTTGTGGAAGTAATGAAGGTATCAGAACCCGAATTGACATATAGGTAAAGACTTACAGTACCGTCACCAATTTGTGCGCTTTCGCTCAAGTTACTAAAACGGAAATCTCCAAGTTCGATAAACAAAGCCGGAAGCGGAACGGGGTAATTTTGTACCTCATTTTGCATTTGACCCTTTTGCAAATCCACAAATTTGAGATAGTCCAGTTCGGATTTAGCCCGGTCGCGTAAGGCTTTGTATATATCGCTTCTTTTCATTTCGTTTTATTTAAACCACTTCAACTCATCACTGAGTCGAAGTGGCTATCCAACCTATGAAAAAACTAACCCTATTATGCTGATACAGCCTGATAAATCATTGCCGAATACTTTTGAGCATCTTTGGTAAAGTCCGCTTTGAAACGGTGAGCAAAACCAAACTCAGTAGCACGACCTTCAGTATTCTGAGATTTATTTTTCAGGAACATTTCAAATGAACCACCGGCACGGAATACTTCGGAACTGATAAACACAAATCCGGCGGGAACAACATTGCCTGTAATAACAGCTCCTTGTGCAGCTTTTGCAGCTCCTGTAATATCATAAGCAATCATACTATTATTAGTAGCCTTATGTATCTTGAATCCATAGTAATTAACCACATTTGGATTAATAATACCGGTATTTTGTTGGAAGCTAATTTGAGCTTTCAAAATATCGTTGTTAGCTAAATCCCACCACATATCCGAAGGTAATACCAAATTACGTCCTAATTCAGGAAAACCTGCATTATCCAAAGCACGTGCAAAGGTCATAATGTCATTAAGAGTAATTGTTTTTAATCCGTTACGTGCAGCACCGGTTGTTGGCATGATGATTCTCTTAGCACCAGCAGTTGCAGGAGCAAAAGCATACGCAGCATCGGCAACCTCTTTAATCAAAATAGCATCACTTGACTTTTTAGTATAGTATTGAACCTTATCGTAAGGCAATGCGTGCATATTGATATTACGCATCTTATAGTTTTGAGAGTCGTAATAATCCAATGATACATCGTAGGTAGTTTCAGCAGGTTCTACGCTATCAATATCCGTAGTTCGGTTTTTATATACTGTTGGAGCAGCACCGGCTTCGGGGAATCGTAATGTTTGACCATCAACCACGAATGAACTTAAATCCTGAGCCTCATTAAGCCAAGTATCTATTTTTACATACTCTTCTTGCAAACTACGCATAAATACGATTTGCTGAGTAGATAACACAATCGGTCCGGTTGCAAATACCGACCCAACGATTTGCGGAACATAAGCCGCTCCAAATGCAGTAGCCACACAAATGAGTAGCACTCCCAATACACCTAAAAATCTTTTCATCTTTGTTTTTTGTTTTTTATTAAAACTAATACCTATTCTTTTTTTACGAGTACACAACGCAACTTATTTAATGTTTGCGAAGTATTTGCGAAGCCTTTTTACGGCTTTACTCTTCCACAGTGGTAGAAATGCCCAACTTCTCACTTTCTTTCAAAAAATTGCCCTCTAATTTTTTGTAGCGATTTGGGTCATCTTTTTTCATAACTGATAATGCTTCATGATCTTTCTTATAAAAATCCAAATAAGTCCACTTAGCACGTTCGTCAGTTTCTTTTTCTTTTCCATCTCCCATACCCAGCACAAAAGTGTTCAGACCATCAGTACCTTTTTTAAGCTCAAGCACTTTCTTTGTGCCGTCATAGTCATTAACCGCACCGGTTCTGTAGATACTCTTTTCGGGTTCAGAGATAGCACCACGATTGAAATGCAAAGAAACTAACGCATCAGCTTTCGCTTCAGCGGTTTCTGTACTAGGCGTTGGAACTACAGCTTTCACACGTCCATCAAGCATTTTGCTTACTGTGTCGTAATTGGTTAATGCCAATTCTTTCAGACCTTCAATTTCGCCATCCTGTAACACGCCGCGTTCTTTGTGACGTAGCACCAAATTTTCAGCGTTCAATTTTTTTGAGGCTGTCAGTTCATCCTGAAGTTGCTCAACTGTTTTTTCTACTTTATCCATAATTGGAGTTTTAGAGATTAAATTTAATTTATACGTTTTCCCATCCGGGGTACATAATTTTACAGCATTCTTATTTCCGGGTAATGTGACCAACGACACTTCAAGTAATTCAGACTTGGTAATGGTTGAACTTGTTTGTCCGGGAAGCAACTGTTTTACATCGTCGCTTTCTTCTTTTGGAAGAATCTGAAGACTTACAGCACTCATAAAGCCATCGGCATACTTCCAATAAAGCTTCACAGCATCTTCGTCGTTACGGTCAAATTCAACAGAACCTTTCAACTGACCGGCTTCAATTCGTAAATTAAACCATTTACCAACCGGTGCCATATAGGTGGAGTGTTGCAAACAACAAATCGGATTTTTCAAAAATCCTTCCATATCTATACCTTCAATAAGCAAACGCCAACCGTAACGATTGACTGTGTTATCACAGATGATGAAATCTTGTGTCAATTTTCCTTCAGGTAATTTTCGTTTTGTTTCTGCCATATCGGTCTGTAAATTTTGAGCAAAGTAAAAGCAAAAAAAAACACAAAAAAAACGCTTGATTCGTAGTTGTTCGATTTTTCAACAACTACTGTCGGAATTTCGACAACTATAAATCACGAGTTTTAATAGCACAAAAAAAAGTAAAACCTTTGTAATGCAAATAGAAAACTAAACGATTAAAAAGCATGTAAATGGCACAATTCACCAAAGCCGAACGCGAACTTAAAATTGAACAAGCCCGGCGAATGTATTGCAAAGGTTTCGACGCTCAAACCATTGCCGACATTATGGGCGATGTAACCAAACGGACACTGGACGGTTGGATACGCGAATATGATTTCGACCGTAGCAAAAAGAGTCAGATCATTGCACTCTCTGAAATTCGGAACTCCATACTCGAAAGTTATGCCGATTTGCTCGATGGGAAAAAACCTAAGATTACTCCTGATCAGGCTGCGAAGTATGCTAATGCTTTTGAGAAGTTCAGCAGCAAGAAACAAGTGCTTTCGTATATGCACGAAGCTTTTGAGATGCTTAGCGAAGAGTTTATGAATGACATTCAAAAGGCTGAAACGCCAAAACAAAAAGACAACCTGTTGAACGATTTACGCGGGGTACGTTCAAAAATGGAAAATGTATTAACCCGCCTAACCAATGAAGTATTAGGCAATGAGTAAACTTAAGATTGAATTCCTTAAATGGGTTATGGAACTGAATGAGTATCTGATTGGATATAAAATCAAACGCCTGAAGCGTAAAGCGGATAAGTATCGCGAAGTGTACGGTTCACAGATGTTTGTGCTAAAACACGAAGGCCGTATCCGTATGATTAGCAAGCGATGGTTTAAATATCAACGCCAATTAGGAAACTTTCCGAAAACAATGACATCGGATGATTTAAAAAAGATTGCATTCTACTACACACGCGGATAAATGACTAAGAAGGAATATAAAGAACTACTCGACCGGTTCCGTGAAAAAACGGCTTTTATCAATAAGGCCACGATTGACAACATTATCGAAGAAACACCGGAACAACAGGAAGCGCGTATAAAAATGCTGCTGAAACCGGAGAACTACGGCCAGTTCTTTAATTACTACTTTGGCAAAGGTACAACCATTCCAATGGCTGACAGTGATTGTGCCTGGTATCATACTTCTATTTACAAAGACTTATACAACAACGATTTTATAACGTTGTTTAATCTCATTTTTCGTGGTGGGGCAAAGTCTACTCATGCTAATATGGGTTACGCTTTCGGACTTAAACAAACTCAAAAAGCCATGTTTCAACTGGTTGTAGGAGCTAATGAGGTTCGCGCTGCTATGTTGCTTCAGGACTTGCAAGTTCAATTTGAATCAAACAACCGAATCATTAAAGACTTCGGTATGCAAAAGAGTTATGGCAACTGGGCTGATGGTCAATTTGAGACAACCGACCGTTGCACATTCATGGCTTTGGGTATTGATCAACCGTTCCGTGGACTTCGACAAAATGGTGTAAGGCTTGAATACGTGTCGCTTGATGATATTGAGGACAAAAAGAAATCAATGAATAAATCATTGGTTCATGAGTATGCCGACAAAGTAACCGGTGATATCCAGGGCGCGTTTTCAAAGGACTCAGAGCGCACCATCATCAACAACAACTATTTTACCGAAAAGGGTTTTGTAGCCACATTGGCCGAACGTAAAGGTTTCGACCTGAAAAAGATTGATACTAAAAACAATCAAATCCGGAAAGAAAAATTTTCCACGTTGTATTTAGTCAATCTCACTACAAAGTATTACGATCAGCTTAATAGTTCTAGCGACTGGAAACCCAGTTGGGAAGAAAGATACACCAAAGCTGATTGTTTACGCAAGGTTGAACAATACGAACATGATCAGGCAACGCTTTCGGGTGAGTTCTACAATACGCCCATAAACGTTGGCAAGCGTATCAAAAAGGAATGGATACGCATGGTTAAGCCAAAACCGTTCGATGCTTATCTTGTGATTGTGGGTAACTGGGATTTTGCCTATTCTGATAAAGCCTGTTACAAAGCATTGGCTACTATTGGAGTTCGCGACTTGCACATGACAGTTATCGACCTTTATTGCCGGCAAACGGCTGATATTGAAACCGCCCTGGAATATCATTATACACAGGCTAAAAAGATACTAAGCATCAATGGCTCAACAATCTATTATTTTGACGGTTCGGTTTCGCAGGAAGTAATCTATTACCCTATTCTTATCCGTGCTGCACAAAAATACAAGTCTATCAGTATTCCTATTTCGCAAAAGAGCGTCACGGACAAATACACAAAAATAGACACTACACTTGTGAGTGTGTTGAGCACCGGTATTTTAGATTTCAGCGAAGAGTTGGAAGAAAACCCGGACTGGGAAGAGGCCAAAGCACAAATGCTCAACTTTGAGAAAGGCGGTAGTTACCCGGTCGATTTCCCGGACTCCCTGACTGATGCAATTCTCAAAGCCCAGGAATACCTGAACGGAGATTCTGAAGAGAACGATGAGACTGATAATAAACCGATAATTGGTAAACGTGAACGTGGTGGATACTAATATAAATAACTTACTAACATGGCATTTCTAACTAAAGCAGAACTTAAAACCGTCGGTGATTTGAGTCTTATTGATATTCTTACCGGTGTAGATGATACGATTATAACTGACATTATCGATGAAAGTATTGATAAAATGAAAGGCTATTTAAGCCGGTACTACGACATTGACGTAATTTTCAATGCTGAAGGTACTGCACGTAAAAAGTCAATCGTAAAACGCCTGAAGGATATAGTAATCTATGAGATATACGAACGACACACGCGCGATACCAATGCCGTTGCAGCCCGACGCTATGCCGAAACAATAGACTGGCTCGAAAAATCGTATACCGGCGAACTGGGAGATAGAACACTCCCTCCAAAACCAGCCGAAATAACCGATACCGAAGGAACTACCGGCGATGTCCGCTTTGGTGGAAATACACGTTACAATTCAGCTTATTAATTCATAGATATGAAAAAGCAAAAAGACTTCAATAAATTAGCATTGGCAGCAAAGCCAACTAACGTACAACCAACTGGACGCAACGCTAAGAAACCACCCATAACCGACACACGGGGTTCTGATACTATGGAAATAGACTATTTCCGGCTGTATGAATCCATGTATCGAAAAGAAGTAACCGATTGGCAAAACGCACGTTTCGCACGCTATGACCCTTTTCATCCGGTAACGTACCTGATACAACAGCTGTACAAAGATGCTATGTTGGACAATCACCTTCAGGGAGCTATCCAACAACGTATTTTGCGGGTGGTAAATAAAATTGCCGTATTCAAAGATACTGAAGGTAAACAGGATGATGAGCGTTCAAAACAAATCAATAAAAAGTGGTTTCGTCATGCTATCCGTAAAGCAATGGAGTCAAAGTTCTATGAATACAGCATGTTCCTAATATCAGACTTCACTTCGGGAAGTATTCGCAAACTCGTTGATATACCTCGTGAAAACATTATTCCAGAAAAAGGACTGCTTTTGAAAGAAGCCCATAACCCTACCGGTGTTGCTATCCGGTACGAAGATTTTTCAAACTTTCTTATCTATGTTCAACTATCACCCGACAAAGGCGGTATCCTGGAGCGCATTGCGCCAATGACCATCTATAAAAGACATTCATGGGCTTCGTGGGATGAGTTTGAACAAATATTCGGTGTGCCTATCCGTATTGCAAAAACAATGATCAATACCAAAAAGCACAAAGATGAGCTTCAGGAGTGGTTGCAAATGATGGGGACTTCCAGTTATGGAATCTTTGACAAACAGACTGAAATTGAAATCAAAGAGAATCAGAAAACCGATTCTTTCAATGTGTTTGATAAGAAGATTGAGCGTATCAACAAAGAAATGTCCAAAGGTATTGTAGGGCAAACCATGACCATGGACGATGGTTCTAGCAAATCACAAGCCGACGTTCACCTTCAAATGTTCCAGGATATAACCGATGCTGATATTGCGGATGTTCAGGACTGGATTAATGATGATTTCGTTCCTGTTTTACGCAACCTTGGTTTTGACATACCGGAAGGCTACACCGTGGAGCTTCAGGCTAAAAAGAACGTGAAAGCAAGTGAAAAGATTAAGGAAGACAGTGAGTTGCTTAAATACGGCTATAATCTTACAACCGAATACATCGAAAGTACTTACGGTGTAATGCTTGACAAAGAGAACCCAAAAACACAACCGACTAAAGCAAG
>Ga0302215_10003634_pt1 | contig 10293 bp, 9 predicted proteins | sample II_Fen_N3_1_FD_194580 | JGI IMG/M metagenome (GOLD analysis project Ga0302215, IMG submission 194580) | Peat permafrost microbial communities from Stordalen Mire near Abisko, Sweden - II_Fen_N3_1 | ecosystem: Environmental > Terrestrial > Soil > Wetlands > Permafrost | place: Sweden: Abisko... | reverse complement strand
TGATTCATTGGTTGATTGGTTAATTGGTTAATTGGTTGATTGGTTAATTGGTTGATTGGTTAATTGGTTGATTGGTTAATTGGTTGATTGGTTGATTGGTTGATTGGTTGATTGGTTAATTGGTTGATATGTTGATATGTTGATTGATTGAAAGTGTGTATCTTCAATCCTATAATAAATAGTAAATAGTAAATGAATAAATAGTAAATAAATATTTATGGGGACATCGTACGTATATAAAAGAGACGCTTCAAGACTTTTTATCGCCATGCGCGAAAACGGGAAACGTTATAAAATCTATCTTCCTAAAGAGTCAAAGCCTGTTATAGATAATGTAGAACAGGATATTAATTTTATTGAACAATCCGATTTCCAGTATTTATTTGAATGGAAAGGCAAACGTTATAACTGCGAATTGGTATCCCGCGATCAAAACAAAACGACAATAAAAGTAAACGGTGTTGAATATAAATTCAGTTTGGAATCTTTGTTCTCCTATGTTCGTCATGGAATGATTGATAAGGATGGGAAGCAGCTGAATGAAAATAACATTTTATCACCCATGCCCGGTAAGATAGTGGATCTTTTTCTGGCAGAAGGCGATCTGGTGAATATAGGTGAACCGATTCTAAGCCTGGAAGCAATGAAAATGCAAAATGAAATCTCTGCAACCTGTAATGGCGTCATACGTAAAATTCATGTAATAGCGGGGCAATCCGTCATGAAAGATGATCTTTTGATCGAAGTAACTTCTATAGACGTTTAAGTGGTTTAAATCGAATTAATATAAAAAACAGGGCATGTCTTTCGGGATGATGCTCTTTTTTATTGATGCATATTCTAATCAATCGAAAAAATCATATCGTACTGATGACTTTTGAAGGTATTCTTCCATCCAACAACGAACGGATTAATTCACATCAGAGATAAAATAAAAGTTTAAGTGTTCTCCCGTAAATAATCGTTTTAACTGTTGTATCTTTGTAAGTCTTAAAACCACTTAGATTATAAAGCAATAAAAAGCTAACATAAAAGTCGTTCATATGAAGAAAATACAATTTATTATTATTCTGCTTCTACTTGAATTCAATTTTACTGCTTCTGCTACAAAACCTTTCCGTTTTGCTCTTTTCACTGATTTACATATCAATACAATCAACTCTCAACATTCGGAAGATTTGCAACAGGCAGTGGTTGATGTAAATACCCTGACGGGAATAGATTTTGTAATTATATCCGGTGATATTTCAGATAAGGGAGATACCATGTCACTTAGAATGGCAAAACGCATGCTTCAAAAACTGAGAATGCCTTATTATATCATCCCGGGAAACCACGATGTAAAATGGTACCTGTCAGGCTCAGTTAATTTTGAGGCTATTTTTGGTGATACAAAATTTGATTTTACGCACAACGATGTTGAATTCATAGGTTTTACAACGGCACCGCTCACTAAAAAAGGGATTGGATTTATTCAACCGGCAGATATTCAATGGATCAAAAACACCCTACAAAAAACAGGTAATAAAAACCCCGTTATCTTAGTGACTCATTACCCGCTTCAAACAGGTGATGTGGACAACTGGAAAGAGGTGCTGGATATTGCTAAAAAATACGATGTTCAGGCTGTTCTGGGTGGCCATTACCATCTGAATGCCGTTTTTAACTACGATGGGATTCCCGGTATTATTGGCCGTACGACTATGCGAGGCAATGATCCGGTGGGTGGATATTCCATAATTTCAATAACCGATTCTATACGTAGCTATGAAAAGAGGATCGGACAACCGGAAGAAAAATGGCTGACTTTACCTTTCGAAAGTAAGTAGGGGAGTCATTGAAAATTTGTATTAAAGAATTATTTGAATAAGAATTAAATCATCAGAATAATGAAACTAAAAAAAGTTGCTCAACTGATCGGAGCTGATACTAAAAACATTCAAGAACAACAAATAAACTGGTTACTTACCGATAGCCGTTCGTTATCCTTCCCGGAAGAAAGTTTGTTTTTTGCCATTCATACTGCACGGAATAACGGACATAATTATATAACGGAGCTTTATCAACAAAATCTGCGAAATTTTGTAGTAAGTGAAATGAGGCCTGAATTTGAAAAACTCACTGACGCCGTATTTCTTAAGGTAGAAGATACCTTACAGGCACTTCAAAGTCTGGCTGCTGCAAAACGTGCATTATTTCAAATGCCGGTTATAGGTATTACCGGAAGTAATGGCAAAACGGTAGTTAAAGAATGGTTGTATCAGCTTTTACACGCCGATTTCAGCATCGTTCGTTCACCACGCAGCTATAACTCCCAGATTGGAGTTCCTTTATCAGTGTGGGCGTTGAATGAAAATACGCAACTGGGTATCTTTGAAGCCGGCATTTCCGAAATGCACGAAATGGAACACCTTCAGAAAATTATTCAACCTACCTTAGGAATTTTCACCAACCTGGGAGAAGCCCACCAGGAAAACTTCACCGGACTAAAACAAAAATGTGAAGAAAAACTGAAGCTGTTTACACAGGCCGAACTCTTGATTTATTGTTCGGATAATAAACTGGTAGAGATTTGTATTGCACAGTCCGGTTTTAAAGGAAAATTATTTTCCTGGGGAAAAAGTGACAAAGCAGGCATGCAGGTATCGGGAATCTTGAAATCGGCAGATAAAACGGAGGTCACGATAAAATATGCAGGAACTGAAACGCAGGTAACTATTCCGTTTACCGATGATGCTTCAGTTGAAAACGGATTACAGTGTGTTGCCGTTATGTTGAATTTAGGAATCAGCAGAAAGGAAATCATTAAGCGAATTTTACATCTTGAAGCCGTAGCTATGCGCCTTGAAGTTAAAGAAGGCGTACGGAACTGTTTAATAATTAACGACAGCTACAATTCGGATTTAAACTCATTGGGGATTGCACTTGATTTCCTGAATCAGCAGGCTACAGCAAAGGGTTTATCGAAAACGCTTATTTTATCCGATATTCTTCAAAGCGGACAATCGCCCGACGAATTATACAAAACAGTAGCCGAACTGGTTAAAAATAAAAGTATTCAACGAATTATAGGCATAGGAACCGAAATTTCAAAGCAGGAATCTAAGTTCCTTTCTATTGATAAAACATTTTTTGAACATACCGAAGATTTCCTTGCTTCGACACTGATTCGTGAAATGAAGAACGAAATCATTCTTCTTAAAGGTTCCCGGAAATACCATTTCGAAGATATTTCAGCAAAAATGGAGCTGGTAACACATGAAACTATACTGGAAGTGAATCTGAATGCATTGGTGGATAATCTGAATTATTTCAGGTCAAAGCTTCGTCCTGAAACTAAAATGATGTGCATGGTCAAAGCATTTGCATATGGAAGTGGTGCTGTTGAAGTAGCACGGACGTTACAACACAACCATTGCGATTACCTGGCTGTCGCTGTAGCCGACGAAGGAGCCGATTTAAGGCGCGAAGGCATTCGTATCCCCATTATTGTTATGAACCCTGAAAAGGGCAGCTTTGGAATGATATTCGACAATAAGCTGGAACCTGAAATCTATAGTTTCCGTTTGCTCGATGCATTTATCATTTCAGCGGAGAAACTGGGACTGACCGATTATCCGGTACATATCAAAATTGACAGTGGAATGCACCGGTTGGGTTTTGAAGCACAGGATATGGAACAATTGGTAACACGTCTGAAAAAACAAAATCAAGTGAAGGTACGATCGGTATTCTCACATTTTGCAGGTTCCGATGAATCGAAGTTTGATGCCTTCACCAAACAACAGGTGGCTGTATTTACGGGTTGTGCTGATCAGTTAACAGCTGCTTTTTCTCATCACATCATGCGTCATATACTTAATTCGGCAGGAATTGAACGATTCCCCGAATATCAGTTTGATATGGTACGGCTGGGTATCGGACACTATGGCATCAGCTCTATCCCTGAGGTGAATTTAAAACAGGTCTGTGCTCTAAAGACAGTAATTTTGCAGATAAAAAATGTGAAAGCAGGTCAAACGGTGGGGTATAGTCGCAAAGGCATTATCAACACAGACAAGCAAATTGCCATTATCCCGATCGGGTATGCCGATGGATTTGACCGCAAACTGGGTAATGGGGTAGGAGAAGTTCTTATTAACGGAAAACGTGCTAAAGTCCTGGGTAATGTGTGCATGGACCTTGTAATTATTGATGTAACCGGTATCCAGGCCAGGGAAGGTGATGTAGTTGAAATATTTGGAGATAACCTGACGATTAACGAAGTAGCCGGGTGGTTGAAAACTATTCCTTATGAAGTACTTACCAGTGTATCAAGACGGGTGAAACGGATTTATTTTCAGGAATAATGGTATTAATTCAGATACAGCAAATCGAGACAGCAAAAGTCCTGCTAAAAAGTGCCTCGCAATTGGCAACTCAACTTAAAAAAAATGTGGGCGTTTACAGTATCGTAGAACAGGACGAACTGATTCCGGAACGTGAAGATGAATTGAATGAGTTATTGAAAGCACTCACCCTGAAAGATGTTCAAATTACTGTACGGAATTCAGGAACAGATACCATTCTTTCAATTTGTGAAGAAATGGATGCTTCGTTTCTGGTTATTCAATTGTCAGCCGGACCATCAAAAAATATCCGTAACCGGCTTAATGATTGCCGTGAGCTTAGAATACCTTATTTGTTCTTTAAAGATTCGTTTGATGAACTGAATATGACTAAAGTGATTGTGCCTGTCGGCTTTCTGGAAGAGGAAATTGAAAAAGCACAGTTTGCTTCAGCATTCGGAAGGTTTTGTAATTCTGAAATAAAACTTTTGCTGGCAAATGATTATGGTTCGAAAGCAGCTTTTACTGCCGAAAAAATGAAAATCTTGTTTGATAAATTCCATTTGAACTATACGCTGGAAAAAGCTGCCAAAGATAGTTTCAAGGTGGAAGCTGAATCGATTCAGGTTGCCGTGAAAGAAAATGCCGGAATGATTATCATCTCCGCTTCGCGCGATTATGGGTTGGATGACATACTTTTCGGACCAAAGGAATATCATGTTGTTAAGAAGTCATCGATACCTGTATTGCTGGTCAATCCACGTGGCGATTTGTATGCGCTTTGTGATTGAGATACAAATTATTACTTAGTATTACCCGTTACCTTATTTAATAAAAAAATAAAATCTGTTTCCCTGAATTCCTGAAAAATAGTTTATCTTTGAAAATTATTTTACCGGTCTGATAAATCAATCAACATGATAAAAGAATCAAAAGTAAGGACTTTGATATTAAAAGAATTGCTGGTCCCCCTGATCGCAATTTTCAGTCTTTTATTGATTGCATTCTTTGGATATATCATCATTGAAGGGTTTAGTCCTTTAAAATCTCTTTACCTGATGGTAACTACTTTTACAACCATTGGGTATGGCGATGTTGTTCCTGTATCGAATGCAGGAAGAATCTTTACCATCTGCATTATAATTTCCACATTTACGGTAGGCCTGTATGCCGTAGGTAAAATTTCTGCTTTTTTCGCTGAAGGTGAATTGTCTAAATTATTAAAACAACGTAAGATGAACAAAGTCTTAGATTTAATGAACGATCATTACATTGTGTGTGGGTATGGTAAAACCGGAAAGCGGGTTTTGGACGATTTAGTCCGTAGAGGTTTACAGGTCGTTATAATCGAAAGTAATGCCGAACGCAATGAAAAGATAAAAGAAATTATCGACAAGAAATTTATCCACATTGACGGAGATGCCACCAATGATGAAATTTTGCTACAGGCGGGAATTAAAAGGGCCAATATCCTCATTTCCGTACTCTCAAGCGATGCAGAAAATTTGTTTGTAACATTGAGTGCAAAGGACCTGAACCACGGCATCAAGGTTATCACGCGAGTTGATGAAATTAATTCTGCAGAGAAATTCAAAAAAGCAGGTGCTGACTTTATTGTCTCACCCATTGAAATTGCTACCGACCGGATTATTTCAATCGCTACGACAAGCAGTGATTTCTTTAATTTTATTGATTTTGCTGAAGCAAAGGAAGAATTAAAAGAATACAAATTCGGTCTGGTGGAGATAAAAGATACCAGCGATTTGATTGACAAAACATACAGGGAAGCCAATATTCCACACCGGACAAATCTGGTGGTTATAGGATTCTATTCTTCAAGCAACGAATTGCAGGTAAATCCCACCGCTGAGAATATTATTCATTTAGGAGATAAATTATTGGTTTTTGGGAACGAAAGTCAGATTAACAGCCTGAAAAAGATAGCACTTCACTCCAGATAATACCTAAAGTTTTAATGGATACAAAACAGGGAAGAATCGATTGATTCTTCCTTGTTTTGTATATAAGTAGTGCTATTTATTTTACATAAAAACGGGTAGTGCCACTCCATGTTTTTCCTCCTTTAACCGATTGGAAACCGGTAATATCAGCCGGCAAATCGAGGTTGGGTGCATTAATAGCCCATGTCTGAGGTTCGGGACATACCCAGTCAACATCACCGCCATTGTTCCATAATGTCCAGTGCTTAAACTGGCTGTCCACTTCATAATAAACACTGACATTGTCTTTTCTGTTCGTAAGGATAGCCCCGTTGTATGTTCTTCCGCTTTCAGAGATAGATTCATTGGTCAGTGCAATCTCAATGGGTTTACCGGTAACTGTCATTCCTTCTGTTCGTAACAGCGAATCTTCATCCTCTAATTCCAATAAGTTCCCTGTTGGAAGACTGCGATCGGATAATTCCCATTGTTTTCCGCACGACAGACGTAATTTGTAATCCTCTTTTGATGTGTTTTTTGAAAAGGGCAGATTCAATGGTGTGTGGAAACCAACTCCTACAGGCATTGGTGAAGTCCCCAAATTGGTAAAAGAAACGATATGGGTCAACTCTTTGTCGGTAAGTATGAATCGTATTCTGCAAACGAATTCGTGTGGAAAGTTTTTATAGATTGCATCATTGACACAGTTTGAGTAAAAGCTGGCTTCCACTTCAACGGCATCCGACGAATAACGGGTACGTGTGATTGTAAACGGTTGTGATTTGATAATTCCGTGATGATAATTGTTCTGAGCCGGAATGGTAATAGGAAATTCATAATTTTTGCCTGCAAAGGTATACTTCCCATCTTCAATCCGGTTGGGTGGGAAAAGTAATGGCACCCCGAATACCTGTGGCCTTTTTAAGAATGTCTCTACTTCTTCTATGTCGGGTGTATGCAAAATGTCAATATGCTTTTCTTTATTGTACAGTCTGATTAGATTTGCTCCAACCGAAGGCACAATAATGGCTTCATAGACATTTGTTTCAAGCAAAACGGCATCAATTCCATGCCAGTTAATCTTTTCAATATTCATTGTCGTATACCTTTTAAAAAATTAAATATTAATATCCTATTCTCATAGTTTTGCAAATTTAGCAAAATGTTGTGAATACTGCTTTGTTTCATCTCAATTATTGTCTTAATAATGACTCATTTGGTTTAATTGATTGTTTTATTCTATATCAAAAATTGAAACTGTACGAGAATTAACCGGAAAGAAAAAGAGGCATACAATTTTTGTATGCCTCTTATATTTAGAGAACCTGAAAATTATTTTGCCGGACTGAGTTCTGCCGTTGCATTAATTGTCACTTCATCACCAACCATTGCTGCCGGGAATTTATTTCCCACACCATATTCTGATCTGTTCAAAACACCTTTAATGGTAAATACTGCTATTTCTTTTTTGCTCATTGGATCGGTTACTTTTCCTTCGAAGACTACATCCAATACAATTATTTTAGTAATCCCATGCATGGTCAGATTACCGGTTAGTTTATAGTCATTCCCTTTTATGTTTTTCAATGAAGTGCTCTTGAAAACCAAAGTGGGGTATTTGGTTGCATCAAAGAAATCGGCACTCTTCAAATGTGTATCCCGTTGTTCCACATCGGTATTAATACTTGAAATCTGAGCTGTAAGTTCTACTTTAGCATCACTGTAATCAGGTTTGGTAGTGACAGCCTTTATTTCGAAATGTTTGAAATTACCGGTCACATGCGAAATCATTAAATGGGAAATAGAGAACCCGAGATGCGAATGTGCAGGGTCAGATACCCAGGTTTGAGAAAATGCAGTAATTGCAAACAACATCAGTACAATGGAAAGACTAATTTTTTTCATAATTATTTTGTTTTGAATTTTTATTTCAGGTAACTATTTGGATTAGATGTATTGTTATTTTCCAAAATCTGAAAAATAAATTGTTCTGCAAATAGGATTGTGAATGAATTCCATTATCAACAAAATCACATTCTTAATTTCTTTATCAAATTAAAACAGTTAAAGCACTTGTTTTGTTCTTATGCCTGGTTATTTCAATACTCTTAAACAACTGATCCGTTTAAGATAAAATTACTTAAGCTGTTCAAATAAAAAACGTCCTGTCCTCCATGTAAATGGAAAACAGGACGATATGATTTTATTGATTCGTACTATTGGTTTTTAATCGATTTGCCTGTGAACCGTTATTCGAAATACAATTCTCCAAAAAATTCAGGACAATGAAAATCAGGTTTTTCTGTTTTTACAGGACTCCAGGTTACAAAATGCATTGAATCGGTACCATCAGCACATTTGTAGAAGTTACCAAGGATCTTTTCCGGTAAATTGTTGGGGTCAATACCCATTAAATTAAATGGAATTTTAACGGCTAATTCCCATTCAAACATGCCTTCCATTTCGTTAAAAGCTCGCCGGCCAATTGACGGCGACCGTTTGATTGTATTCAATTCCTCCACAGTGAATGGAACAACTTCTTCATTCCTGCTTTTACGGGTCGAAGCGGCACAGGTTCCGATACAATTAAATTCAAAATTAGTATATTTATCTGCTCCTACAGGCATGCAGAAAAACTCAACGCAACTGTCTTCATTCACCGGATCCTGATCGTTTGAATAGATAGCCCGGAGCATACTCCCACGAACTGAAAATTTGATGAAGATACTGTCTGTTGAGCGGGCAATATTAAATTGCGTAATAGGCCGGTAGGGATATTCTTTCACCCAATTTAATATTTCAATGGTATCAAGCACACCGAAATCATCAAGTATCTCTCCTGCCAATTCTATATCTGTATCATTTAAAGCTTCGATATATCGAATTTTTAAATTTTTCATATTTTCTTTTTTCATAAATTTCTGCAATATTAACCAATAATTCTCATAAACTAATGTATTTATCTTGAAAATATTGTAAAATTATTAGTAAAATGATGTTATAGCAATGAAATCAGCTCATTGAAAAAAACATTCATTTAAGTACTTAGTGTCAAATGTACAAAAAAAAAAGACAAAACATCCAAATTGGGTGATTTGTCCTTTTTATATGACTTGTTAATTGACAGAATTGTTTATTTATGCTATTGCTTCTTTTTCGGCTTTACTATATCCCGAAACCAGATCCTCAACAATTTCTTTTACTGTCGTTATTTTTGTTGCCAGATAAGCATTGCTGCCGGCAAAAGCATAACCCTTGTCCATTTTGCCCAGATAGGCGTTATAAAGTGTCACGATTATACAATAAGGAACTTTTGTGTAATCACAGGTATGCAAACAATTGTATGGACATGATTTTGGACGGGTCAGACCCAGTTTTACTTTTTCAAGGAACTCGCTTTTAAGTGCACGACCAGGCATTCCTACAGGGCTCTGAATAATTTCAACGTCATGATCGTGTGCATTGATATACGATTCTTTAAATTTGATATCTGCATCACATTCGTTGGTGGTTACAAAACGGCTTGCAATTTGAACACCTTTAGCACCCAGTTGCATGATGTTATAGATATCCTCACCCGTGTAAATCCCACCGGCTGCAATGACAGGTATTTCCTGGTTGTATTTTTCTTCAAAAATGGCAACTTCTCTCACCACTTCAGGAATTAATTTTTGGATTGAAAAATTTTCATCCTCTATTTGATTCATTTTAAAACCAAGATGACCACCGGCCCGGGGTCCTTCAACCACTACCAGATCAGGTAAGTAATCATAGAGTGTTTTCCACTTTTCACAAATAATTCTTGCAGCTCTTGCCGAAGAAACAATTGGAACAAGCTTGGTAGTACAGTCGGGAGTGCGGTATTTTGGTAGATCCAGAGGAAGACCGGCACCTGCAAAAATAATATCAGCCTTTTCAGCGATAGATGTTTTTACCATATCACTGAAATTAGTCAAAGCCATCATGATGTTTACACCGATAATACCCGATGATTTTTCTTTTGCTTTTCTAATTTCTTCTCTTAA
>Ga0302215_10003633_pt1 | contig 10296 bp, 9 predicted proteins | sample II_Fen_N3_1_FD_194580 | JGI IMG/M metagenome (GOLD analysis project Ga0302215, IMG submission 194580) | Peat permafrost microbial communities from Stordalen Mire near Abisko, Sweden - II_Fen_N3_1 | ecosystem: Environmental > Terrestrial > Soil > Wetlands > Permafrost | place: Sweden: Abisko... | reverse complement strand
AAAAGGCGTTTCAAAACTAGTTTTGAAATGCCTTTTCTTTTTAATGACCCATCCCCTTGTCAGAAGGAGTAAAGTTCAGATTTTTAGAATTATAATCGGAATACAAACTCGGTAGAGCCGTTGAAAAACATGGAGACTGAAACAAAGGATAGTCATTTAATTGTCAGTCAGTCAACGGAGCAAAGAATGAAATTATGAATTTGATTTACAATACTGGAATTTATTGTTATGGAGCCTTGATTTTTCTGGCTTCGCTTTTCAACGAAAAGGCAAGATTATTACGCAACGGGCAACGCGATGCATTTAAGCTGTTGAAAGCTAACGTGGATCCGGATGCAGTATATGTATGGTTTCATGCTGCTTCATTGGGCGAATTCGAACAAGGCCGTCCGGTCATTGAGCAGTTAAAAAAAATACAGCCTGAAACAAAAATATTACTGACTTTCTTTTCCCCTTCGGGCTTTGAGGTAAGAAAGAATTATCAGGGTGCCGATATTGTTGCCTATTTGCCGTTGGATACACCCGCAAATGCACTGAATTTTGTAAAAATAGTAAAACCCACAAAGGCTATCTTCATAAAATATGAATTCTGGCCGAATTACCTGTTGGCATTGAAAGCTGCAAATGTTTCTGTATTCAGCATTTCAGCAATCTTTCGTCCTGAACAGGTGTTTTTTAAGGGATATGGTAAATGGTATCTGAATTTGTTACGCACTTTCAGCCATATTTTTGTTCAGGATAAAGTATCACTTGATTTGCTCGAAAATCACCACATAAAAAATGCTTCGATATCCGGTGATACCCGTTTTGACAGGGTATACGATTTATTTACACAAGCCAGACAACTTCCGTTGATTGAAGAATTTGTAAAGAATTCACCGGATGTGATTGTTGCCGGAAGCACGTGGCCTAAAGATGAAGAATTGCTTGTCCGCTACCTGAAACTTCACCCACAGGTAAAACTGATCATCGTTCCTCACGAGGTTCATAGTGGGCATATCATGACCATATCAAAATTATTGGATGGCAAGTTTGTGCGTTATTCAGAGGCAACCCCTGAAAATGTAAAGAAAACGAATTGCCTGGTGGTGGATACCATTGGTGTTCTTTCGTCCATATACCGGTATGCCGGTGTAGCCTATATCGGTGGAGGTTTCGGTGTCGGGATTCACAATACCCTTGAAGCGGCGGTATACGGTATTCCCGTGGTTTTTGGCCCGGCTTACCATAAGTTTCGTGAAGCACGTGAATTAATCGCTGTTGGCGGAGCATTTTCCATTTCGAATTATATGATCCTGGAAGCGCAGTTTGACAGGCTTCTGAAAGATCAACAAGCCGGGAAAATGGCCGGTGAATATGTAAAGCAAAATACAGGGGCGACAAAGGAAATCTGCAGAATCTTAATAAATGACATTTAATTGAAAATTTAATATTCTCAAAATGACAAAGTCTGAGATGTTGGAAGCCATAATAACACGTAATGATAATGAGATTCACTTTCATGATTTGACAAATCCGAAAGTAGTATCTGAATTTATTGATATTATTAATGGGTTTCGTAATTCAGTTAACAAACATTTAGTGCTGAATTTTGAAGGGACAAAAGCATCTTTTCCTAATGTTTGTGCTCCGATATCAGGAATTATTGAGACTTTAACTACTCAGGGGTTTAGTTTCAAATTTATAAATTTATCAAAATATCTTCAGAAACTTTCAATAGATAAGCCTTTGAAAGTGAATGATAATAAGCATGCGGCCAAAAATGCATTGGACAAAGTCTGGCGTTTCGATAGTACAGATGAAATATATTTTTTAATTAATTCATTTGTAGACGAATTATCGCAAGTGATTATTTGTGAGAAAGGGGTGTTAGATGGGTTTGAATGGTCAATAAATGAAGTGCTTGACAATGTTTTACAGCATTCGGGTAAAACTTATGGTTATGTAATGGGGCAGGTTCATAAACGTACAAAACATTTTGCATTTTGTGCATACGACTCAGGAAAAGGTATTTATCAATCACTTTTAAATTCAGTTCATAAACCGAAAAACCCCGGAGAAGCGTTAGCTCTTGCTGTACAAGAAGGCATTACCCGCGATAAGAAAATTGGTCAGGGTAATGGTTTGTGGGGTTTGCATCAAATAGTAAGTGAAAATACAGGAATTTTGAATATTAGTTCAGGTTCTGCAAGCTACAGTTTAACCAATAAAGAAAGTCATATATTTGAGAATGTTCAACAACTTCCTGAAAATGAAGGGTGTATTGTAGATTTCCAACTAGATTATAATAAAGAAATTTCCATTTCAAAAGCATTAGGAGGCTATGAACCTGTCAATATGAAAATTGAATCGTTGGAAGATGATTTTGGAAATGTTATCATTGATCTTAAATATAAAGAATCAGGCGTGGGTACCCGAAAATCAGGGGAAAAAATCAGAAACGAACTTATTAATATTCATAAGCAATCCGAAAAAAATATAACTTTGAATTTTAAAGATTTGAATATTATCTCATCCTCATTTGCCGATGAATTAATAGGAAAACTGGTTGCAGAGTTTGGTTTTTACACCTTTAATAATGTTTTCAAATTAAAAAATATGAATACAAATGTTCAGTCAATTGTTCAGCGATCAGTTGCTCAACGAATGATTGAAAGTTTTGATACTAACAGAGAAAAATAATAATTTAATATGCAAAAACCTTCCATTCCAAAAGGAACACGTGATTTTACGCCACAGGAAATGGCAAACCGGAATTATATATTCAACACCATAAAAGATGTCTTCAGTCTTTACGGGTTTCAGCAGATAGAAACACCTGCCATGGAAAACCTGTCCACCCTGATGGGGAAATACGGCGAAGAAGGAGATAAACTACTTTTCAAAATACTGAATTCGGGAGATTATATGAATGGCCTGAATGAGGAAGAATTGCTTGGACGAAACAGCCTGAAACTGACTAACAGGATATCTGAAAAAGGATTAAGATATGATCTGACGGTCCCTTTTGCCCGTTTTGTGGTACAACATCAGAATGAAATAAGCTTTCCCTTCAAACGATACCAGATTCAACCTGTATGGCGTGCCGACCGTCCGCAACGTGGCAGATACCGCGAGTTTTACCAGTGCGATGTGGATGTGGTGGGGAGTGATTCGTTGTTAAATGAACTTGAGTTGATCCAGATCGTGGACGAAATATATCGTCGGTTGAAAATAAGTGTCGTTGTTAAAATCAATAACCGTAAAATACTCTCGGGGATTGCCGAAATTATAGGGGAAGCCGAAAAGATCACCGATATCACCGTTGCCATTGACAAAATGGACAAAATCGGACTGGATAAGGTGAACGAAGAAATAGCTTCGAAAGGTATTTCGGATGAAGCCATTGCCCGGCTGCAACCGATATTAAAACTCAGCGGAACAAATTCTGAAAAGCTCAATCAGCTAAAAACGGTATTATCCGGATCTGAAACCGGAATGAAAGGTATCCTTGAACTTGAAACTATATTCGGCCTGTGTGAAGCTATGAAGGTGGAGACTCTCATAGAACTTGATCTGACACTGGCACGGGGGTTGAATTACTATACCGGTGCGATATTCGAAGTAAAGGCGCTTGACGTTGAGATGGGAAGTATTACCGGTGGTGGACGTTACGATAACCTGACAGGGGTTTTCGGAATGGAAGGAGTATCCGGTGTGGGCATTTCTTTTGGTGCCGACAGGATTTACGATGTATTGAACCAGTTGAATTTATATCCCGAAACTTCAGTGGAACAAACTAAAATTCTGTTTGTCAGTTTTGGTGAAAAGGAATTGATGTATTCTTTACCATGGCTCAACAGGTTGAGAGCAAAAGGAGTGAATGCTGAGATTTATCCTGAACCGGCGAAAATGAAAAAACAAATGGGCTATGCCGACAATAAAAAAATTCCATTTGTTGCGATTGTAGGTGAAACTGAAATGAGCGAAGGAAAAGTAATGTTGAAGAATATGAAAACCGGAGAACAAACCCTTGCAACACCGGATGAACTATTCGAAATCATAATGATCTGAAACCGGAATTTCAAATAACAAAAAAAGCCATGAGTTCTTAGGATATCCATGGCTTTTTTGTGTTGAGTATATTATAGAATGTAACTTAAATTCTCGACATAATAATAAATGAGAATTCCTGAAACAATCAGTTGTGAGATGGTACCAAGAATAAAAAATGCAAATGAACTGATGGCATGATAAATGGCATGATTACTTTCCTTTCCGGCAAATAATTCTCCGACAAAAGCACCGGCAACAGCTCCGGCAATAATCCCAACGGGACCAAAATACATGCCTGCAAGCATGCCTGACAGACTGCCCCATACTCCTTTTTTACTTCCACCAAATTTTCGGTTACCCCAATCCGGAATCAGATAATCAAGTCCCTGAACAGCAATAACCATTACTCCCCATTTTATAAAAAAATGAACTGAAAATTCGGCAATGCTGCTATAATGAAGGATGATAATCCCCAGATAGCAAAGCAATGTTCCGGGCAATTTTGAAATCATACATCCTATAAGTCCGAAAAATAAAAGCAATCCGGCTAAAACGATCAGAAAAGTATCCATGAGTTAGTATGTTGTTGCTTGTATGGGAATTGAAAATAATTTGAGTATACAAATATAATTCAAAAAAGCAACTGTAACTCCATAAGTATAAATAAATTCAATATTAATCTGAAAAAGTGAAGCGTTCTCCCCGTTGAATGAATAATCCAATTCATCTGAAAAAATCAGCAATTTCAGAAAAGACTTTATTAAAGCCATTGTCCACTTCAGTTGAATCGTAAAGAGTACCTACCGGAAACGGGTTTTCGTGGGTGTATGAGAATGAAAAATCAAGACGTGTAAAGCGATTTGAAGCACATTTTACCCCTAATGCCTCCGGTATGCCCTGAAATGTCATTACCTTATCGTTCAGTAATGAAATACCTTTTAACTTATTCCCGAGCCTGTTAAAAAAATGTTCTCTTTTTGATTTATCCCGTTCGGAAGATATCATGCAGTTGAACGATTCAAACATATTGTCTGTTTTAGTAGCCGATTTAACTGTTTTGGTAAAATGTGTCAGATAGTAATCATAGAGCATCTGGAATGCTTTTTTATCCATAATACTTCGTGATTGTCCAACCATGGAGCTGAATATACCTCCTCCGCAAAACAAAAATAATTTAGAATCGGAAAACAGTTTAAGGGGATTAGTCATCATGGTGATCTCGGCCAGAAATGCTCCGATTGAGTAGGCAAAGATATCAATATGGGCTTTTTTATTGAAAAGTTCCTGTTTCCCATCTTTAATTTGTTTAAAAAGAGAACTCAGGTCGTTGATGCTTTGCCTTCCGGAACTGTAAAAGCGGTAGGGCTTATCGCAGATGCGTTCGCTTAAAGCAACATTGGCTAAACTTAGGGAACGGTCTTCCCCGTTTTGCTGTCTGCGAAGTTGTAATATATTTTGAAGATCCCATGGGTTGGACCAACTTAACGGGGATCGGTTCATATGAAAGGCAATCGGGAAAAGGATAACAGGTTTTCCGGTATTCGTACATAAATATTCTGCCCAGGTGAGATATTTATTCCAATTACGTTCGTTTAAGCCGTGTAAGAGCAGGATGGCATTATCTGCTTTCTGACACCCGCCCGGCATAAATACAGGATATAAAAACGATGAATTTTCGCCAATATTCTCATCGTTTGCATCACGAAACATATTTTCATTTTCTTCCTTTTTGTGTAGACTCTGAAATGAAAAATAGCGGATATCAATATTGGAATCTGAAAGATGTGTATCAATCCCTAATTTGAATTGAGCATTGAGTTCTTTGTATCTGCGGGTATATTCCATCCTGTTAAAATTGATTTATTTATGATACAAAGTTAGTACTCCTTCAGATCATTTGCAATTTAATGGGGAGTCTGTAGTTTCAAAGGGACGAAAGTGCTCCGGCAGGGACGAAAAATCAAATAAAGGGATTAATTTAAACCTTAGTTACAAAGAGTTGTTTTATTTTGAATAGAATACTTTACTTTTGCATTAGTTTTTCCAATTCAGAAAAGAAATATGAATACAAAGATTCCTGCATATTTATACGACAAAACCAATATCAACCGGTTGATACTTTTTACCGCTCTTTTTGCTTTGTTGTTTATAAATATTTTTCAACCTTTTGGATCCAGAGGATGGTATCCGGATATCTCTGATTTCAAATATTTCTTTTTCTCAAGCCTGATCATATTAATCGGTATGCTGGTGGTTGTTGTCAGCCGGTTCATTATGATTCAATATGTAAAAAAACACACTGTTACTTATATTCAGTATGCATTTTGGGTATTGGCTGAAATATTGGCTATGTCACTTTTTTATTCATTGTTTACAAAGTATATCCCGGAGAAAGGAATGAGTCGCGATTTTTTGGAGATATTCCATAAATCAACCGTGAATACCAGTCTGGTCCTGTTGTTGCCATATTCCATACTGTGGTTATATTTTTCGTGGCGTGATAAGAATAGTTTGTTACAAAAAATGTCTGTTGAAGAACCTTCAAGCGGAGTACAGCGTAAAAACTCAATTGCTTTTCCGGATGAAAAAGGAGAACTGCGGATTACCATTATGCTCGAAAATCTATTGTATATTGATTCATCCGATAATTATGTGACCATTCATTACCTGAATAAATCAAAATTATCGCATTTTCTGATTAGAAATACTCTGAAATGGATGGACGAAAATCTGACAACCGACAGCCAGTTAGTGCGGTGCCACAGAAGCTATATTGTAAATCTCGATAAAGTGAAAGTAATCCGTAAAAACAAAGGAGGAATCATTATGGAACTGGATATAGTCAATACACCCGATATCCCTGTATCGACTACTTTTTATGAGCGTGTGATGTCTAAATTTTCACATTATTCCAATTAGGCCGGCACTTAATGTTACTTTAGAATTCAATTAAAAATTCGGAACGATTATGGATCTGTTAAACTTATTTGAAAACAGAAAGTATAAAATTGGCATTGCCCTCAGTGGTGGAGGTGTAAAAGGACTGTGTCATGCAGGTGTGCTGAAAGCACTCGAAGAGCTGGGAATCAAACCCGATATTATTTCCGGCGTTAGTGCGGGTGCTTTGGTAGGAGCCTTATATTCGGATGGGTATTCTCCTGATGAAATTGCAGTGTGCTTTGAAGCAATCAATTTCCGGAATATGACTAAAATAAGAATACCTGATGGTGGTTTTTTTAAAACTGATATATTCCAAAAGTTTTTAAGCAGTAAATTACGTGCAAGGACTTTTGAGGAACTGACGATACCGCTCAGAGTGGTAGCAACCGATCTTGATAATGGACGAAGTGTTACCTTTAAAAGTGGTCGGTTGATCGATCCGATAGTTGCTTCATGCAGTTTCCCTGTATTGTTTACACCCAAAATTATTGATGGCATTCATTATGTCGATGGAGGTGTTCTTAAAAACTTTCCGGTATCCACCATTCGAAACGATTGTGATAAAATAATCGGGATCAATGCCAGTCCCCTGGTTGCTGATGAATACAAACAAAGTATTTTAAATGTTGCTCTTCGATCGTATAATTTTATGTTTAAAGCAAATATTCTACATGATAAAAGTCTCTGTGACTTGTTGATTGAGCCGGTTGATATGGCTAATTACGAAACTTTTGATGTGGACAAAGGTCGTGAAATTTTTGATCTGGGATATCGCACTGCAAAGCAATTGCTTGCTGTTAAACTGGATAGAAAATCAGTTTAACCCCTTAGAATTTTAATCTATACCCTGCAAAATGTACGAAAATGGTTTTTTTTGATTACTTTTGCGGCAAATAAAAAACAAATAAACTATCATCATATGTATCCTGTATCTGATCGTTTGGCATCACTATCTCCTTCCGAGACTCTTGCCATGTCCCAAAAAAGTAATGAGCTGAAAGCTCAGGGTTTCGATGTAATTAATCTAAGTGTTGGTGAACCCGATTTCAATACACCCGACCATATCAAGGAGGCCGCTAAAAAAGCAGTAGATAATAATTTTTCTTTTTATTCTCCGGTTCCCGGTTATCCGGGTTTAAGAAATGCTATTTGTGCAAAACTTAAAACGGAAAACGGACTTGATTTTAAACCTGAACAAATAGTTTGTTCTAATGGTGCTAAACAATCGGTTTGTAATGTCCTTCTGGCAATTATCAGTAAAGGTGACGAAGTGATTATTCCTGCTCCTTACTGGGTTAGTTATCCTGAAATGGTAAAACTTGCGGATGGTACTTCTGTATTTGTTTCTGCGGGCATTGACCAGGAATTCAAGATTACTGCTGATCAGTTAGAGGCAGCTATCACTCCAAAAACCAAAGCGATTATTATTTGCTCGCCATCAAATCCAACAGGAAGTGTTTACACAAAATCCGAGTTGAAAGAGCTGTCTGATGTATTGGCAAAATATCCTGATATTATCATATTATCCGATGAAATTTATGAACATATAAATTACCTTGGAACTCATGAAAGTATTGCGCAATTCGAAAATGTACGCGAACGTGTGGTAATAATCAATGGTGTTTCCAAAGGGTATGCAATGACAGGTTGGCGTATCGGCTGGATTGCAGCTCCTAAATGGATTGCTTCAGCATGTAATACATTGCAGGGCCAATATACTTCTGGCCCTTGTTCTGTAGCTCAGAAAGCTGCTGAAGCTGCCTATACCGGTGATCAGAGTTGTGTTGAAACTATGAGGGTAGCTTTCGAACGTCGTAAAAAACTGGTCGTTGGTTTAGCTCGTCAGATTCCCGGTTTTAAAGTAGCTGATCCACAGGGAGCTTTCTATATTTTCCCTGATTGCAGCAGCTATTTTGGTAAATCATTCAATGGAAAAACAATTGAAAATTCAGGCGATTTGTCCATGTATTTATTGGAAGAGGGTCATGTTGCTTGTGTTGGTGGGGGAGCTTTCGGTGCTCCGGATTGTGTACGTTTCTCGTATGCTACTTCTGATGAGAATCTGGTTAAAGCATTCGGCTGGATCAAAGAAACGCTGGCTAAGTTGAGCTAAGAGAATCTCCTGTTTCTAATTTACTCAAGGCGTTGAATTCATATTTAACGCCTTGTTTGATTCTTATCCCGGATAGAAACAAAGTCTTGATATTATTCGGGTGAAAACTTTCTTTTCAGATGATACGTTTAAACAAGAAAATGAAAATGAAAAATCTTTTATTCCAAAATGGAGATGTATTGCCAGCTCTGGGTTTAGGAACCTGGTTGTCCAAAAAAAATGAAGTCTATGATGCCGTTCTCGAAGCTATACGTATCGGGTACAGGCATTTTGATTGTGCCTATATTTATAAGAATGAACAGGAAATAGGGGCAGCCATTCAATTTGCAATGACATCAGGTTGGGTAAAAAGAAATGAGCTTTTTATTACCTCTAAACTATGGAACAGTGATCACGAACCGGAGAGGGTTGAAACAGCTATCCGTAGATCATTAAAAGACCTGCAACTGGACTATCTTGACCTTTATCTGATACATTGGCCTGTAGCTTTTAAAACAGGCCATGAACAGGCTAAAGATCCGTCTGATTTACTCTCTCCTGTTGAAATGCCTGTCTCTTTCACCTGGCAGGCTATGGGAAAAATGAAAACAACAGGCTTAACAAAACATATTGGCGTTTCTAACTTTAATAAAACCAAGCTTCAACAACTTATAAACAGCACTGCCATTCATCCTGAAGTGAATCAGATAGAGTTACATCCCTATTTTCAACAATCTGATTTAGTTGATTTCTGTCATGACAACGGAATTCTTGTGACTGCATATTCTCCTTTGGGAAGCCGTCACCTTGTTAATAGTGAAGATGGTTTAACCCATGATAAGATAATCGTAGAAATAGCAGGAAAGCACAGTTGCTCACCGGCACAGGTTTTACTGGCATGGGGAATGAACCGTGATATTGCTGAGATCCCTAAATCGGTAAATTCAAACCGTATTACCGAAAACTTCAATTCGTTGAATGTAAAATTGGATGGTAATGATCTGTTGAAAATTAATTCGTTGGAATGTAATAGACGGGTTGCAAAAGGACTTTATTGTGTATTGCCCGGTGGCTATTATACGTATGAGAATATCTGGAATGACTGATGAATGCAGGTGTTAGTTGAGAAGCTTTGTAATTATTAGTGATGTTTTTTATGTGATATAAAATTCTATCGAGAAATCTGTAAAATTATTCATTCAATTGGCCCTACTGCAAATCATTAAATG
>Ga0302215_10003632_pt1 | contig 10297 bp, 8 predicted proteins | sample II_Fen_N3_1_FD_194580 | JGI IMG/M metagenome (GOLD analysis project Ga0302215, IMG submission 194580) | Peat permafrost microbial communities from Stordalen Mire near Abisko, Sweden - II_Fen_N3_1 | ecosystem: Environmental > Terrestrial > Soil > Wetlands > Permafrost | place: Sweden: Abisko... | reverse complement strand
GTTGTCTGGAATATCGGTTAAATCTACTTTAGAGAAAGTAAAGGCAGTAAAAGTTTTTATTACCTCGTCGTCGTTTGAATAGAATTTCGTTACGATGTTCGGCTTGAATTCGTTAAGGTTTTTTATTGGAGGAAGCGAGACCAAATATAGGTTAAACGCCACTAAAACCGCTAAACCAATCGCAACAATAAATATTACCGCGTTGTTTATCTCAGGGTTTGGCGTTGATTTTGCTTTTTTTATTCTCTTTGGTACTTTAAATTCGCTCATTTTCTCTCTCTTTTTCCCTCACGTCATCGCTGGACATGGTTTATCGACTTAATCACTTTTTTAAATGTGATATTATAATATAATATTAACAGATAATATTACTATGGAAGCAAAATGTAAAGCATGATTAACTTAATTGTAGATTTTATAAACGAATGTAAATCCTATTTTGTGCCTGAAAAGGTGGAATACGAGGTTGTGGGCGAGTGCAAAAGATGCGGCAAATGCTGTAATTATATGTACAGTTTTGACACCTACACAGAAAAAGAATTCAGGTTTATGCAGATACTCTTTCCTGCATACAAAAGATTCTATATTAAAGGCAAGGATGATGAAGGCAACTTTATTTTTGCGTGTAAGCACGTTTCAGAAGACGGACAATGTAGCGTCTATAAAAATAGATTAAAAATGTGCAAGCGCTACCCCCATAAAAAACTTATGTTTCCTGCGAAACTCCACGAAGGTTGCGGATATAGAGTCCTCGACAAAAAATTCGAAGATTATTTGAAGTAACGTTGAAAAATTTTTTGGTTTTTTTTTATGTTCGTTATAAAATTATTTATTGAGGGGGATAAATATTTCATCTTCCATTGAGAGAATTAAGATTATAGCGAAATAGAAAAAGGAGAGTATTATGAAAAAGAATTTCATCAAACTATTTTTGGGGCTTTTTGCTTTTGCAATCGCTCTAATGCCTGCATCAGCGGCGCAAACTAAAATTTTCCCTGATGTAGCGGCAAACCACTGGGCAGCGGCTCAGATTAAAGAATTGTCACAAGCTAGTGTTATCGTTGGATATCCAGACGGAACATTCAAGCCAGACGACAAAGTTACAAGAGCTGAATTTGCTTCTATGGCAATCAGAGCGCTTGGTCAAGAGCACACAACTGTTGCTCAACCTGTAAACTTTACAGACATTTCACCTGATTTTTGGGCGTACGATATGATTCAAAGAGCTTTGTACTTTGAATTGATTTCTTGCCCACCACAAGGAAAACCGTTCAGACCTGATGACAACGTTTCTCATTCAGAAGCTGTAACCGTTGCTGTTAACGCTTTGACTACGGAAACAATCAGTATTTCAAAGGCTAGAGAAGTTTTAAGAAATTACACTGATCTTGCTACAACACCTGAATCTTATTTGATTCCTGCTGGTAAAGCGGAAATCTTGAACATGAATGTTCATATCCCAAACACACCTTTGACGCTTAGTGCTAACAAACCTGCAACAAGAGCTGAAATTGCTGTTTTATTGAAAAATATGATGGAAGAAGCAAAGCTTAATCCAAACAGAAAATTAGCTGAAGCTATGCGTAAAAAAACAGGCGAAGGTTTCGTTGTTCCTCAAGCGTTTGTTCAAGGTTCAATCGGAACAATCCCAGCTGGTTCAATCGTTCCAATTCAAGTTGGTTGCGCATTGAGCTCACAATTATCTAAAAACGGTCAAGTTTATATGGCTAAAGCGCCTTCAAACTACATCACTAAAGATAAATACATTTTGATTTATCAAGGTGCGGACATCCAAGGTCAAGTGCTTGACGTAAGACCGGGCAGATTGTTCATCAGAAACGGTGTCTTGGTTGTTACAACAAAAGACTTGGTTACTACAAACGATCAAAGAGTTTGCTTTAACGCTGTTGGCGAAATTTGCAAAAAGAAAAACTGGTTTATCGCTTTCTTGAGAAAAGTATTCAAAGGCGAAAAACTTAAAGTCCTTCCACAAGGAACAGTTTACGTTAAACTTCTTCAACCATTGAAAGTTGATTTATCAAACGGTTGGATTATTGAGTAATCAATAATAAACATAGAAACTTTAAAGGGCGGGTTTGCATTTGTGAACCCGCCCTTTAATATTATCAATAATTAAAATGTTGCAAAATCGCTAAAAATCAGGATAATATAAGTATGAACCAATTTAATCTAGGAAATTTTCTTAATAGATTTATTAACCAACAGCCAATGGGTCCCAAGGGTGGTCAGCCTAATGCTGCCGGAAATCCTGATGCGCATTTTCAGTTGCCTCCCAATACTGGCGGCCCACATCAACAAATGCTTCAGCCGGGCGCTCAGTCTGCTATGATGAGATCGTTTAACCCCGAAATGATGGCAAATTTTAAGACGAATCATTTTGCGAATTTAGACAGAAGCCTGTATGTAAAAGACATAATGAATTTGCCAAAAGAGATGGAAGAAGTTTTGGTCATGCTCCAAAAAGATACAGGCGTAGCGAAGGATATGGCGAAACTGTTGGCTCAGAATATTGACCTAGGCTCTTTGGCCGAATTGATGCAAAAAGGCGGCAAGGAGGCAATGGGCAAACTTATATCCGCTATGGCCGAGGCTTCAAAACAAGGGATAAACGATACATCCCAACTAAAAGAAGCTTTTAAACTCATTAACGCAAGTGTTTCGGTTGCGGCGCAAGACAACCCGACGCAGGCTTTGAAGAACTTTATGCTCTTGTATCTTCCATGGTTGCCATTGCAAGAAGGCGTAGATTTTGAGTTGGAGATATCGGGCTCTGATAACCCCGAAGACGAGTCAGAAATGTCTATTACGATAATGATTTCGACAAAAAATTACGGGAACGTGAAGATTACGTTGATTTTGGTTGCAGGAAATTCCGTAACAATTTTCGTAAACTGCTCGGATAAATTCCCCAAAGAAGATTTGATGAAAAGAATCGCCGAAGAAAGCAAAAAACATTCGATTCAGGCCAGCATGAGCATTGAGCAAAAAGAGATGAAACAATCTGAAACCGCGACCCCTCAAGCAAAAGTAAGTTTATCAAATTTAACAGAAGTAAACCCGTTCCTGTTGTTAATGTCAAACGCAGTAATTCGGCACACAATCGAGATTGATAATTTGGCTGGGTAGTTTAGGTTCTCATATAAAGTAAAATCGCCAATCCATCTATCGGTGCAAAAAAATTGCACCCACCGACTCGGTAAAAGTCAAACGCTCTATACGTCATTGCGAGACTTAAGGTATTGACTATGCGTTAAACGTCCACCGAAGCAATCTTGTCAACATGCGCATGAGAGAAAGATTGCTTCGGTGATTGCTTTTTGACTGCGTACATGACCCACGTCTCGCAATGACGTGTGGGGCGGATACTTTTTTTATTCTAAAAGAAAACAATCTGTTTTTCTTCAGAGAAAAGCCAGTGTCTTAATTTTTTTGCCTAGCATTTTTTCCAAAAAAAGCTCCTGTGGAGTTTTGCATAACAAAACTCTTACGTCGCCAACGTTAAGTTACGCAAAGCACACCGAAAAGCGTCGTTTTCGCCATAGCGCTACCAAAAATTCAACAACGTTTCCCAACGAAAACAAGCTGCTTTCCTTCAGCGAAAAGCCAGTGTCTTAAGTTTTTTTTGTTTAACTTTTTTTACAAAAAAAGTTAATACCAGTTGCAGGCGTCGTCGTCGCAGAGGATTGAGTTTAGTTCTGCCATGAATCCTTTTCTTGTCATTTCGTAGGTGACTGGAGTTATTGAGATTTTATTGTTTCTTATTGCTGCTATATCTGTCAGTGCGTCTTGCGCTTCGTTGATTAGTTCGCCGGCTAGCCAGTAGTAAACTTTGCCTCTTGGGTCAACTCTTTTTTCGTAGTTGTCAGTGAACATTTTTCTGCCCAATTCTGTAATCGCAATGCCCGAAATATCTTCGGGGTCGAGCGCAGGAACGTTTACGTTCAAGATTGTTTTTTTAGGGAAATTGAATTCTTTTAGTTTAGGCAAAAGGCTTAAAATAAATCTTGCCGCAAATTTAAAATCGTCGATTTCGTATCTCAAACTAGCCAAAGAAACGGCTATACTTGGAACATCCAACATCGCACCTTCCATAGCGCAGCTCACAGTGCCTGAGTACAAAATGTCAGAGCCTAGGTTTGGCCCGTGGTTGATTCCTGTGATTACGATGTCGGGTTTTTCGTTTTCTTCTAGAATGGCGTTAATCCCGATTTTGATGCAGTCGCCGGGAGTTCCTGTTGTAACCCAGCATCTTCTTATCCCGTTTTTCGCTTCAAGTTCTTCAACCCTCAAAGGAGTATGCAAAGTCAATGAATGTCCTGCCGCACTTCTTTCTCTGTCAGGTGCGACAACGTAAACGTCGTGTTCTTCTGCCAATGTTTCTGACAGAACTTTTATTCCGTTTGCCATCATCCCGTCATCATTTGATATTAATATTTTCATATAACTCCTTTAAATATTCTCGACTAGTTTAAGTATTCTATACCTTCATTTTATCTTAATCAAGTACCTGAATGCGAGATTGTTAAGAACTGTTAAGTAAGTATAGCCTATTTATATATAAAATAGCAATTATTTATATCTAAATGTTTTTATATAGATATAGAGAACCAAGAGTATAAAAAACAAAACACGAGAAATTAGAGACCAATCAAGAGACAAGAGACAAAAGACTTTCAAACACACTTCACTTCACTTCACACTACACTCACACAAGACGAGGATTCAAAAAAACTTTGAATTCCAGGGGCCCCAACAAAAGGCTCCTTTTTTTTGCCTCATTTGTCTGTTTCATTCACCCCTAGTCCGAACATTGCAAAATCGAATTTTATCGGGTCTTGAGGGCAGATTTTTTTGAGGTTTTCTGTTAGTTCTAAAACCGCTTTGAAATCGTTGCTGTTTCTTGTTAACAGCCCCATTTCTCGAGAAATCCTTGAAACGTGCACATCGATTGGAATTAGAAGCTCGCTTGTTTGGATAAAGTCCCATAATCCTAAATCCACAGGGCCTTTTCTGACTATCCAGCGCAAGAACATATTCATTCGCTTCACTGCACCGCCGTTTTTAGGGTTCGGTATCAGGTGATAAAATCCCATTCCAACTTCGTTTTGAACGTTTGAATAAAAGTAATCACAGACTGCTTGTAGCATTGTCAAAATTGATTTGTCTACATTGTATCCGTGTTCAAACAGTGCTTTGAGTCCGCCGTCTTGTTTGTATAATTTATTTAAAATATTGAAAACTTCTATAACATCAAAATCTTTTGCAAAGCGGTAATTAAATCCTTTTAGCGTTTTAGGGTCAAAAGTCAATACATATTCAAGCGGTTTGTTGTTCATTATGTTAAATAATTCATTGAGTTTTTTTATGAAGACTTTTCTGTTTCCATAGGCAAAAAGTGACGCCAAAAATGCTGCTATTTCAACGTCTTTAGAATCTTTAAATCTATGTGCAAATTGAATCGGATCGTCTTTGATAAAATCTTCCGTTTCATATTTTTTAGCCAATTTTTCCAGTTTTGTTTTAGTAATCATGTTTCCACTTTATAACTTTGCGCAAGGCACAATCTACTTTGATTCTTTTCTTTTGTTTTCCCAGAATTCTTTTATTACATTATCGCATTCTTTTTCTAAAATCCCTGAGTAGATTTTCAGTTTTGAATTAGCTTGTTCTCTAAGATCGAGAACAGAGACAAAAGCCCCGTATTGTGTGTCGTAAGAGCCGAAGTAGACGGACTTTATTCTTGACTGCAAAATAGCCCACGCGCACATCGGGCAGGGCTCTAGGGTCACGTAAAGCTCGCAATCGTCGAGTCTCCAGTTGCTCAATTTAGAAGCCGCTTGTTTTATTGCAACAATTTCTGCGTGTGCTGACACGTCGTTGTTTTTCTCTCTTTCGTTGCATGCCGTAGCTATTATCTCTCCGTTTTGTACAATGACAGCACCCACAGGCACCTCTGCACCGGATTCCCTAGCCACATCAATCGCTTTTTGCATGAATTTGTTCATTCTTACCTTATGACTTTGTTGTTTTAGTCTTTTCGTTTGGCTGATAAACTGCCAGTTTAATCTCCGCAGTGAAACCACTTTCTTTGTTTGAAGAAAGTTTTATTTCTCCGCCCATTGCTTCAACAAGACCTTTTACTATAAACAAACCAAGTCCTGTTCCTCTGGTCGTACGGGTTGTTTTGTCGTCAATTCTGGTGAACTTTTCAAACAATTTTTGTAACTTGTTCGCCGGTATAACATCGCAGTCGTTTTTGACAAATATTTTTGCGAACTTTCCTTTGATAACTCCGTCAACTACAATCGGAGTACCCTCAGCTGAGTATTTTACGGCATTTTCAAGCAGGTTAACAATGACTTGTTCTAGTCTGTCGTTATCAGCAAGGATGAGAGGAAAATCTTCTGAAATGTTATTTACGATTTCTTTTTCTTCGTTGCTTACAAGTGCTATTGCTGAACCTATTATTTTGTTAAGCCATAGCGGTTCAGGATTTGTTCTAATTCTTGCGCCCTCAATATCAGGAATAACAAGCAAGTCTTCAACCATTCTTGATAGTCGCTCTGATTGTTTTTTAATCGTTCTTAGCGATTTCTGTTTTGTTTCTTCGTCGATTTCGATATCCTGTCTCAATAGTCGTGAAGTGTAGCCTTGAATACTTGTCAGAGGTGTTCTGAATTCGTGGCTGACTGTATCAATCAAATTCGAACGGAATTCGTTTAGTTCTTTCAACTCGATATTTTTCTTCTTCAATTGGAGATACGATTTATGGATTTGGCTCGCCATTCTGTTGAATTCAAACGCAAGGAAAACAATCTCATAAGGCGTCAACATGTTTGTTATAAGCCTGATTCGACGTTGGTAGTTCCCTTTTGAAATTGCGATAATTCCCTTGAATAATTGACGGATGTTTATGTATAAGTAATACGTGTAAGCCCCTACGACAAAGATTACGGTCAAAGAGGTTAGGAAAAATGCCAAGAAAATTTTGTATCTGTTATCGTTAATCGCCTTTTTCGTGACGTTTCTGGTCGTGTTAACAACTATGGTTATGTTCGGGCTCGTTTTTCTTAAATACACCAACGGTTGGTTTTTTATTTTACCAAAAATTACAGGAGTGTTGACCTTGAGGTTCTTTGGTAAATATTTAAGTGTGGTTTGAAATTCTTTTTCTTTATAATTATGCGCCGCGATTAGTTTCTTGTTTGAAGACAGCACATATATTGCTCTTTTGTCTTCCTTTAGCGAGCGGAAAAGTTTGTCTTTTACAAACGCTTCGTTGAAGGTTGCGACTATGAAGTTGCCGTTGTCTGTTGTTGAATATATTGAAAACGAATTGTGTAAAAGGTTGTAATTGTGCAGTTGTTGCAATTCGTCTCGAGAGTTTAATATTGTTAATTCTTGGAACTCAGGCGATTTTTTTAAGACTGCGTTCAAATATCTTTTTTTAGAGCTGATTCCGCCGTTTAAATATTCCATCGTGAATTTGATTTGGTTGAGTTCGTTGAGTGATGAAATCAAGAAGACATCGATTTCTTCTGAAACCATCTTTGAAACCAAAACAGCCGAATCTCTAAGTTGAGAACGCATTGACTGTTGGTTGATGTTGTTGATGATAAATCCGCTTATAGCCATCGGGATAATGACAGCCCCTAATAGGACCACCAAAATCTGTTCAGCTATTTTTAATCTTTTAAATTTTATAAATTTTCGCATACTTCCTACCCATTGTTGTCGGGCTGCTGCGCTCGACTCGTTTTGTTAGTTTAGCCTTCTGAAAAAGGCGTTAGTTTATACCCGACATTTGTCACCGTGTGCAAATATTTCGGGTTTTTGCCGTCTGGCTCTATTTTGTTTCTTAAGCCACCAACATGCACTCTCAACATTCTTACGTCTTCGTTGCTGTCATATCCCCAAACTTCGTCCAAAAGCGTCGCTAATGTGACTGCGTTGTTGAAATGTTGCATTAGGCAGTAAAGAATTTCAAATTCTGTCGGAGTTAATTTTATTTTTTTGTTAATAACTATACATTCAAGACTTTCAGGGAAAATTTCTATGTCGCCGACTTTTAGAACTTCGGAAGAAAGCGCTGTGTTGTTTTCTTCAACCTGATTTCTTCTCATAAGCACTCTAATTCTCAAAAGTACTTCTTGAATATCAAAAGGTTTTACTAAGTAATCATCTGCGCCGCAATCGAAGCCTTCTGTCTTGTCGCCGATTGTTCCTTTTGCAGTTAGCATTAAGATTGGAACAGCGAGTTTAGCCTGACGAATGTTAGTGCAGACGTCGAATCCGTTCATTTTTGGCATCATAACATCGAGCAGAATGAGGTCGTAACTATTGTTGAGCGCCTTGTTTAAGCCCTCTAGTCCGTCCCTTGCTGTGTCAACGTAGTAACCGCTTTTCCCGATATCAAACTCTAATAACTCTCTGATTTCGGTGTCGTCGTCAACAATTAGTATTCGTTTTGCAATTCTGTCCATAAAAAATCCCCACTTTTGACTTAATTCTACATTAATCCAGTGAGGGTTTCAACTAATTATAAAGAATTATAATGAATGAGAGAGAGAAGCGAAATTTTATTTTGCTTCCGAACGAGTGAATTGCAACGGCGAAGCCGTTATATCAAATCAGCTGGGCTGAATTTTCTTTGTCTGTTTGTGAACTGTGCTAAAAATCTTCTCATTTTTTAAATCTCTCTTAATTTCTCTCTATGTATATATAAAGTATATATCTACCAAGAAATTGCCTTTTGTGACGGGGATTGTTTACGAAAAGTTTACATTAGTACCATCTGTGTAGTTTTTTTATTTCAATTAGTGTAGTAAGATGTCATCAGACATGTTGAGTGAGGTTTTAATGAAAAAATTAGTTATATTTTTGGCTATGTTTATAGTTGGTACGGGGGCATTTGCGGCTGATTACAGCGTTTATAAACTCGATGACGGGCAGACTGTTATTATAAAGCAGGTTAAAAACAACCCGATTGTTACCATTGATACTTGGGTCAAAACCGGTTCTATAAACGAGAATGACCAAAATAACGGTGTTTCTCACTTTTTAGAGCATTTGTTCTTTAAGGGGACAAAAACTCATCCGCCGGGGGATTTCGACAAGATTTTGGAATCCAAAGGTGCAGAGACAAACGCGGCTACAAGTAAGGATTTCACTCATTATTATGTGACAATTCCTTCTAAATATTTTGACATGGCGATGGATTTACACGCAGACATGCTTTTGAATCCGCTTGTGCCGAGAAAAGAGCTTGAAAAAGAGCGTAAAGTTGTAATGGAAGAAATTGCGAAGGGGATGAATAACCCGACAGAGAAGGTTATTGATAACTTGAACGCGATGCTTTATACAACTCATCCTTACAAGAGAAAAGTGCTAGGGACCAATGAGATTATCGGCAAAATTTCGCGCGAAGAAATTTTGGACTACTATAACACTCACTACGGACCGCAAAATATGATTACTATTGTAATTGGCGACGTTGATCCACAGCATGCTTTGGCTAAAGTCAAAGAGGATTTTAAAACTGAACCTAGAAAATTAACAAAGAATATTAATAAACCCGAAAAACAGCTTTCTGTAAAACGTACGAAGGTTGATTATCAGCCTGTTCAAACCGGGTACTTGATAATAGGTTATCGCAGTGCGAACGCGTTCAATCCTGATACTTATGCGCTTGATGTTTTGTCTACGATATTGGGAGACGGCAGAACTTCGATACTTTATCAGGCAATAAAAGAACAGAAACAGCTTGCGATTTCGATTTCAGCTAACAATTCAACGTTCAGAGAAGACGGTATTTTTGCTATCAACGCGACTTATACGCCAGAGAACGCTGACAAACTTCAAAAGGCTATTTTTGCAGAAATTGCTAACGTTCAAAAACACGGGATAACTCAAGAGCAACTAAAACTTGCTAAGAGTATTCTTGAAAGAGATACTTACTATGCGAGAGAATCTATATCAAATATTTCATCTGAAATCGGTTATACTACTGTTTTGACGGATAATCCTAAATACTATGACGAATATTTGACTAATATTAAAAAAGTAACCGCGTCAGAAGTTAAACGCGTTGCTGAAAAATATTTGGGCGAGAACAGAAGTGCCGTGTCGGTTGTTTTGCCTGAAAGTGAAAAAAACGCTCAGGTGAGTGCGAAGCCGAAGGTTACACATAGTGCGACTTTGGTTAAGGAAGATGCTACGACGAAAAAATATACGCTCGATGACGGGGCGACTCTTTTGATAACGCCTAATGACTTGA
>Ga0302215_10003630_pt1 | contig 10298 bp, 6 predicted proteins | sample II_Fen_N3_1_FD_194580 | JGI IMG/M metagenome (GOLD analysis project Ga0302215, IMG submission 194580) | Peat permafrost microbial communities from Stordalen Mire near Abisko, Sweden - II_Fen_N3_1 | ecosystem: Environmental > Terrestrial > Soil > Wetlands > Permafrost | place: Sweden: Abisko... | reverse complement strand
ACTGCTTTCATTTGTTTGATTTAATATAAAATTGGAGAATCCCAAAATATGAATCAAAGTAGGGAGCGGACTTCGAAAAGTTTGATAGTTACAATGCAGTAGTAATAATAGAAATGAAAAAATGCGCTTCACCGAAAATTCGGGAAGTGCATTTTTTCATTTCTACTAATCACTGAATCTACACAATCAGTTTCTTATATCGTACACGTTTCGGGGCTTCGTCGCCCAGACGCATTTTTTTGTTTTCCTCGTATTCCGAGTACGAACCTTCGAATACAAATATCTCCGAGTTGCCTTCGAAAGCAATGATATGGGTACAAATACGGTCGAGGAACCAGCGGTCGTGGCTGATAACTACAGCACATCCGGCAAAAGCTTCCAGACCTTCTTCCAATGCACGCAAAGTATTTACGTCAATATCGTTGGTTGGCTCATCAAGTAATAATACGTTGGCTTCTGATTTTAACGTGATAGCCAAATGTAGTCGGTTTCGTTCACCACCGGATAGTATACCGCAAAGTTTTTCCTGATCGCCACCGGCAAAGTTGAAACGCGATAAATAAGCACGAGCATTGATTTCTTTTCCACCTACTCGGATAAAATCCGTTCCACCTGATACTACCTGATACACAGTTTTATCAGGATCAATGTCCGCATGACTTTGATCTACATATCCAATCTTAACAGTTTCGCCCACTTCAAATGTTCCTTTGTCGGCTTTCTCCAATCCCATCATTAGCCGGAAAAGTGTGGTTTTACCGGCACCATTCGGTCCAATAATTCCAACGATACCATTTGGTGGTAACATAAAATTCAGGTTGTCGAACAATAATCGGTCACCAAAACCTTTGGCCACTTCTATTGCTTCAACTACTTTATTCCCAAGTCGGGGTCCATTGGGAATGAAAATTTCCAATGCTTCTTCTTTCTCTTTTTGATCTTCGTTTATTAAGCGATCATACGCTTCGATACGTGCTTTCCCTTTGGCATGACGGGCTTTGGGAGCCATACGCACCCATTCCAACTCCCGCTCCAAAGTCTTGCGACGTTTGCTGGCTTGTTTTTCTTCACCGGCCATACGAGCTGTTTTCTGTTCCAACCACGAAGTATAATTACCTTTCCAAGGAATACCTTCGCCACGGTCGAGTTCCAAAATCCATCCCGAAACATTATCAAGGAAGTAACGGTCGTGGGTAATGGCAATTACCGTTCCTGCATATTGTTGCAGATAATGCTCCAACCATTCCACCGATTCAGCATCCAAGTGGTTAGTAGGTTCATCGAGTAACAGAATGTCCGGTTGACGAAGCAACAAGCGGCACAATGCTACACGGCGTCGTTCACCTCCCGAAAGAACCGAAACCAATGCTTCTTCGGGTGGACAGCGCAAAGCGTCCATAGCACGTTCCAGTTTATTGTCCAGATTCCATGCATCAGCATGATCCAATAATTCCTGCAATTCACCCTGACGCGCAATAAGCTTGTCGAAATCGGCATCCGGTTCGGCAAATTGTTCGTTGATTTGTTCGTATTCGGCTAGCATATCCACCACTTCTTGCACACCTTCCTGCACAATTTCTTTTACAGTTTTAGTAGGGTCGAGGTGGGGCTCTTGTTCAAGATAACCTACCGAATACCCGGGAGAGAAGACTACTTCGCCCATGAAGTTCTTTTCAACTCCGGCAATAATCTTCAAAAGCGTAGATTTACCGGATCCATTGAGTCCGATAATACCTATTTTAGCTCCGTAGAAAAACGAAAGATAGATATTGTTTAATACTTTTTTTTGTGGAGAGAAAGCTTTACTAACTCCCACCATCGAGAAAATAACTTTTTTATCGTCGGCCATTTTGTTGTATAATCGTTTAATTGTTTAATTGTGTAACTGAAATTTGGGATTGCAAAGATACAAAGAAAGAAGGAATTGGAAAACGGGAGAAGGCAATGGTTGAACAATCTTTTAAATAGATTAAAGCCATTTTATTGTTATTTCTTACAATAATACTACTCTCCAAAAGGTTTTTGATTATTGCAACTGATATTTACACCAGGTGATACGTGTAAGTATTTACAAAAATAACGATAAAACCGATAACGGTCAGAGGTTTTTTCCATATCTTTTCCGCTTCCACATTCCACCCCGCCATTAATTACATTCACTGTTGCTCCAAATCCGGGAATTCTTCCTTTTTGCATATCTTTTTCTGTGGGTTTCCACCGACCAGTCATAATATCGTGGCACGATGGTTTTGGATATTGTGGAGTCATCCAGAACCAGATAGCTGAGGCAAACGACAGAACTGGATCTTTTGAAAGCCATTCGGGATGTTGTAATAACGAATCTTTTGACCCAAACCAAGCTTCACTGAACTGACCATAATTGTAGTTCCAGCTAAGTTGTTTTGGACCTCTACCATAATATGCTTTACCGGCTACCGGAGGGTAATTCTTTTTCGAAAAATCGGTATAAGTATTAATCACACCTTCTTGTTTTTCTTCCACAAAATAGAGTCCCCATTTAAAGTACCCTCCTGGAGCTTCGTTCCAACCTCCAGTTGTTTCTTGGGCAATATTGGCAAGAAAAGCTGCCAATTCTCTCTTTTGAGTAAGTGGATCACCTTTAAGGAAATCTGGAAAAACTCCCGCAGCAGTTACAAAGGCTTTGAATGAATAAAAATCGGTAGTATTCTTTTTAGATTTTCTTGCAGTGCGCCCATGTCTGTTAGGGAATAATTCATTCCACTTTGCCTCATTCAAAAATAAAGTGATATTGGATTTGTTTTGATATAACGACAGCTTTAATGGGGATTTCGTTTGACTAACGGACTGAGAATTGCTATTAAATGATAGCAATAATATTAATCCTATAAGTATGTGTTTTATAGTAATTCTAATTTTCATACAATAACTTATCAATTTTAGAATGACATTCTTATTATTTTCCATCAAATTCTTGAATCACTTTCCATACCCGTTCTTTAGTTTCTTCTGCAGTGGGGTTTAGTTCTTTTGTGCTGAAAGTGCCATTATCAATATCTATCCGCTCAAACACCATTAAGTACAAATCAAAAATAATCTCAAGGCTTAACCGACTGCGTGGCTCAAGCAGTGGTATGATTTCCTGCATACAATCATAGGTTTTAATCCGATATTCATCAGCAACAGTATATAGCTCTCGTATCATTTCACGAAAACCGGTTGTGATTTCAGCTCCATTAGCAACTGAGAGCAGTTTTGTACGGTCAAGGTCATATTTAGCTATCAAATCATCCGGGAAATAATTCAAATTATGGGTGTGATCTTTTACAAAATCACGGATAATATGAACCAAATAACTAAAAATGGCACACGGTCCAGCCGATTGTTTTACATCAAACGAAGGTGCAATATATTTGTCATTTTCTTTTGTCAACCCGCACAAGTGTACAAAAATGGAAGCCGGAGCTACAGAAGCGCCACCTGCATAATCAAGAAAAGCCTGTAGAGTTGGGAATCCGTCGTTATAAATATCATAAATCATCGATTTGGCAAAAGCTTCGAGTGGCCATGCCGGAATCTGGAATTTTGAAATTGTTTCCAATAATTCAGCTTGCGCTGGATTGTTCTGATTGCCACTCAATATGGTATCTATCCATTTGTTCACTTCAATTTCAAAACTTGCTTTTTCTTCCAATGCAATTGTTTGGTGCTCGCTTTTATAATCATCGATTAAGTCGTCGATTGAACGCATAAATTTATAACAAACTTTTGCAGCCTGATATCTTTCCGGTTCCCAAAAATGAGCAGCAATCAAAATATTCGGATGATCGATGATTTTTTCAAAATCGATAGACTGAAAAATGTTCTGATAAAGCTTAATGTTTGATTGATTAGATGTTTCCATATTGCATCTCTTTTAATATTCTCTCACTGACCAATTTTGCCGATAGTAGTACCAATGGTACTCCATTTCCGGGGTGTGTACTACCACCTGTGAAATAGAGATTTTTATATTTATTGTGCCTGTTATGTGGTCGGAAATATCCCATTTGGAATAGTGTATGACTCAAACTACCAAAAACAGAACCGTTTGTAATATTGCAGGCACTTTCCCATGTTTTAGGCATGTAACAGACTTCAAATTTAATATGAGTCTCAATGTCATCCAACCCGGCTTTTTTTAATCGACGAATAACACCCTCACGTGCAGTTTGTTTCAGGGCTTGCCAGTCTTGGATGAATCTGTCATCTATTTGCGGAGCCGGAACAATTATCGAAAGTGTATCCTGATTCTCGGGTGCTGCCGACTTATCTGTACGAACCGGAGCATGAATGTAAAAACTGGGATTATTGGATAATGATTTCTCATCAAATATCTTTTCCATTCCTTTTTTGTATGGATCGTTCAGAAAAATACTGTGATGCTCCAGTTGTGGGTAGTATTTATCCAATCCCCAGTGAAATACAATTGCAGAGCATGAATACCTCCATTTTTTGTAATGTTTACCAGCTCTTCTATCAGGTAGCAGTTTATTATAAACATAAGGAAGATCGGCATTGGCAACTACCAAATCGGCATGAATTATTTTTCCATTTTCGAGCAGAATTCCTTCTGTCTTTTTTCCATTTACAATTATTTGGGCAACCGGTTTTTTATATTTAACAAGTACGCCAAGTTCAGTGGCTTTCTCCAGAAGTTTTTCAACCACCTTATGCATACCACCATTCGGAAATAATGCACCTTCCACAATTTCTGCTGCGGGAAGCATAGAGAAAAATGCAGGTTGTTTGTAAGGATTTTGACCAACGTAAATATTCTGAAACGTAAAAGTCATTTGTAAATGAGGATCTTTGAAAAAACGTTTTATATAATTGGTGTGTTTTATCCAGGTTTTCAGCTTGATAAGTAGACCTATGGTTTTCGGGTTGATAAACTGGAATAAACGATAGAAGTTTTTGCCAAGTAAACCGTTAATTGATAGATTGAAAAAATCATATCCTTCTTTTATATATGATTTGTAATGCTCAAAACTTCCAGGTTCAATGGCTTCGAGTTGAGTTTTCATTTTCTTCTGATCGCGGGTAAAGGCAAAATCAGTTTCATTGCTAAAGAATAATTTATATACAGGTTCGAGCGAAGTTGTCTCCAAGGCCTTATCCATATCAAGTCCTAAGGCCGAAAAAACATTCCGGTAAATGGATGGCATCAACAATATCGTTGCTCCCAAATCGAACCGATGTCCGTCCTGAATCATTTGCCCGCAGCGTCCACCGGGGTTGGCATTTTTTTCGTAAATCTCAACGGCAAATCCTCTTTGAGCAAGGAAAATAGCAGTGGTTAAACCGCCAACACCGGCTCCAATAATTACCACTTTCTTTTTATCAATCATTATCGTATTTTTTCAATTCGTAACCAATTAAATCTGAACTTACGGAGTATTTGAATTGTTTTAATTGCAAAGATACGAAGAAAGGTGGAATGTGAAAATAAGTTTATATAATTCTACATGTTTGAATTTTGATAATTGTAGGAATAATATAATTATCTTTGTTCTACAAATCGTTATACGTTATTTTCGTTATACTTTTTTCACCAGTATAATAAGTTTCTATTTAAAACGTTATTAGTAGGTGAATTTTACCAACATTGTTTTTTATGTTTTATGAAATATAAATTTCTTCTTCCCATTATATTCTCGCTTTGTTTTTCAACTCTTTTTGCTCAATCGGAACAGGTTTCGTCTCATAAATTGAATTGGAAAGCGGTAGAAAAATGTTCCTCCGACTCGTTATCTTTCGATATAATTTCATTTGAAGGTGCACGTTATCCTTATGAAAATATGTTACCATGCTTTAATCAACAGATTACATGTGATCCGGCCTATTTGTATGTAGCAGAATTGAAAAATCCTGTTTATATTCCTTTGACTTCCCAAGAAACTTCGATTATTGCCGGAAAACAAATAAATACTTCAGAAGCGGAAGTTAAAACTAATCTATTGTACGAACGCAATACAACATATTTCGATATTCATATTATTCCTTTTGCAAATCAAAGTGGACAAATACTTAAATTAGAGTCCTTTGATTTAGTGATAAAAAAAACTCTCCGGTCACAAAAAATTGTATCTTCAACCAAACATACTTATACCTCATCTTCTGTTTTAGCTCAGGGAAAGTTTGTGAAGATTAAAATTTCCGACAGCGGAATTTATAAACTAACATATAAGGAATTAACTTCAATGGGAGTTGATCCCACAAACGTACGTGTATTCGGTTATGGTGGTGGAGTCCTTGAACAAAGTTTTTTACTTCCTAAGATAGATGATTTGCCGGAAGTCGCTATTTGGAATGGTGGTGATTATATTTTATTTTATGCTCAGGGCGTTAATCGTTGGGGGTACGATAAATCAATTTCGATGTTCACCCATCAGATAAATACTTATTCACAATATGGATATTATTTTGTGACATCCGATGCAGGTATCGGTAGAAAAATCTCAGATAAAACTGTTTCTGCACCACAATCTTCAACAATTGTTCCGGTTGATAATTTTGTCGATTATCAGGTTTATGAAAAGGATAATACAACAATTATACACTCTGGAAAAGTGTTATATGATAATCTGTTTGAGAATACAAATACTGCTAAAATATCATTTAATTTTCCGAATCAGGTTTTAAGTAACACAACTAAAGTTCGTCTGGATGTTGCGGCAGCAGCGTTGAATCCATCAACGTTTACTCTTAATTTAGATGGATTTCAAGCAAAGTTGCTTTCAGTCAATGCAAAATCGAGTACTACCTATGATGATGCCATTGGAAATTCAGCAGTGTATAACTTTACTCCAGTAAGTGATGCTCTCATCTTTAACTTATCCTATTCGCGACCGACAGCTACTTCTGAAGGTTATTTAAATTATTTAGAAGTTAATACTCGTCGTGAGCTTATAATGAGTGGTTCGACTATGCAATTCCAAAACGTCGATTATTTAGATAAAGGTTATTATAGTCAATACCTTTTAAGTAATGCGAATACAAATGTACAAATATGGGATATTACAGATCCTCAAAATATCAATAGAAGAGTTACAGAAAATGTCAACGGTAAATTGACTTTTGTGGATTCGAGTAATGATGAAAAGCACTATCTGGCTATTGATCCAACTGTATCATCGGCATTTCCAAGTCCGGAAATTGTTGGAGATGTTCCAAATCAAAATCTTCATGCTATTGCTCAGGCTGATATGGTAATTATAGCTTACCCCGATTTTGTGCCTCAAGCTCAAACTTTGGCTCAAGCTCATCGCGAAAAAGATAATTTGAGTGTTGAAGTAGTTACACCAGATCAGGTTTACAATGAATTTTCATCAGGAACTCCAGATGCTACAGCCTATCGTTGGATTATGAAAATGTTGTACGACAGATCCACGAATACGAATGATTTGCCTAAGTATTTATTGCTTTTCGGAAGAGGAACTTATGACAATAGAGGTATTATACCTAGCTCCGGTGATAATTTAATTTTGACTTATCAAACTGAAAATTCCCTTAATACTATTGCGTCTTATGTTTCGGATGATTATTTCGGACTATTAAATGATGAAGAAGGAACCAATATTTCGTCTGATAGGCTTGATATAGGTATTGGTCGTTTTCCAGTAACAACAACACAACAGGCAACAGATGTAGTTAATAAAACCATTGGCTACATGAATAATACAGATAAAGGAAATTGGAAAAATCAAGTGTGTTTTTTGGGTGATGATGGTGGAAATAATGGAGATGGAATAATGCACATGGAACAGGCTGATAATGCTGCAATTATAGTTACAAATAAATATCCTGCCTATCAGGTAAATAAAGTTTATTTGGATGCATTTCAACAAGAGTATACTGCAAGTGGCGAAAGTTACCCTGCGGCCAGAAGTAAATTTCTAAATTTATTACGTTCAGGATTATTTTTGGTTAACTATACCGGTCATGGTGGTCCTGTTGGTTGGAGTAACGAAAATGTATTTTCAATTGCCGATGCAAAATCATTAGCCAATAAACACTTACCGCTTTTTATGGGAGCTACTTGTGATTTTTCGCTTTTTGATGTAAAAACTGTTTCGGGTGGAGAAGAAATAATATTAAATCCGACTGGTGGAGGTATAGGAATTTTTGCAGCAGCCCGCGCAGTACTTTCTGCTAATAATTCAACACTTAACAAGTATTTTTGCGAAAAATTATTCGAAAAACAAAATGGTCAGCAGCTGAGAATTGGGGATGTAGTAAGACTATCAAAAAATAGTACTGGTAGTGAAATTAATAAATTATCTTACGTTTATCTGGGAGATCCGGCTGTAAAATTAAATTATCCAACAAAATATCAAGTTCTAACTTCCAAGGTAAATGAGAGTATATCACTTGGAAGCGATACATTGCGTGCATTATCGGTAGCAACAATTCAAGGCTTTATTGCAGATGAAAATGGAAATAAAGTAGATAATTTTAATGGAACTATTCATGCAACGGCTTATGATAAAGTTCAACAAACGACGACTTTAAATAATCATAGTGATGGAGCTCTTACTTATTCCGATCGTCCAAATACCTTGTTTTCTGGAGATGCGGAGGTGAAAAACGGAGTGTATAGTTTTACTTTTATGTTGCCAAAAGACATTAAATATAATTACGGTGCCGGTCGAATAGATTATTATGCTCAAGATGATATTAATGATTATGAAGCTCAAGGCTTTTTCGAAAATTTCTGTGTTGGTGGAACTGATAATTATACTACGGTTGAATCTAATGGTCCGGATGTTCAATTATTTATGAATTCTGAAAATTTTGTTTCGGGAGATAAAGTAAATGAAACACCTCAGTTTATTGCCAATATTAGTGATGTAAATGGAATAAATACTGTTGGAAGTGGTATTGGTCATGACGTTTTACTGACCATAGATAATGATTCCAGACAGTCTTATGTGTTAAACGAATTTTTTCAGTCGAAATTAAATAGCTTTACAGAGGGAACAGTTAAGTATAATTTGTCTGAGCTAACTAATGGTTCACACTCACTCACTTTAAGAGCATGGAATTTGTTGAATTTTTCCAGCTCAAAAACAATTCAGTTTGAAGTAGAAAAAGGATTAACGCCGAAAATTTTTAATGTATATAACTTTCCAAACCCTGTTAAAATAGAGACAAAGATAGTTGTAACGCATGATAGACCGGAAACAATTCTTAAAACTACAGTTGAAATTTTTGATTTGTCTGGACGTGCAATATGGTCATTCACACAAGCAAATGCAGATGATATTAGTTGGAATTTAACTGCTAATGATGGAAGAAAAGTTAAAGCCGGAGTCTATTTGTATCGCGTAAGTATTAAGACTGTTGATAGTGATATTTCTTCTAAAGCAAACAAAATGGTGGTAATTGAGTAAGTTTACGGTTTCATTTACAAACTTAAATGCTAACGATCTCAAAAATAGTCGATTCTTATTACTTTGTAAGATGTTAAATTATAGCTATATTTTTTCAATCACCCAATTCGGTGCCAGCATCATTATGAAGGCTATCCATTTCCAACGTTTTGTTATATAGGCTACTTTTCGTTTGTTCTGTATCGCATTAAATATCTGTATTGTAGCTTTGTCGACAGATGCCACCCAGAATAACCGATCTCCTTTGGCCATTTTTGTATTCACAAATCCCGGACGAATGTCGGTGATATATATTGGTTTGGCAGTTTTGTGGGCTTTGTTGCGCAAACTTTCCAAATAACATATCTGATAAGCTTTGGATGCGGAATATGATGGTGCAAACCGGTTTCCGCGCAGCCCTGAAATGGAACTGATAGCTGCTAAATGTCCGAACTTTTGTTTCTCAAAATAATTGAATGCCCAGTCGGCAATAGCTGTAAATCCGCTTACGTTGGTATCAATTGTTTCTTTTTCAATTTCAAAATTCAAAGTGTCATTTAAGTCGCCTGTACCGGAACTTATAATGATTAAATCGAGTCCTCCCATTTTCTTAGTCAATTTATGCAAATGGCTTGAGATATTTTGAGTGTCGGTACTGTCGAATGTCTCAATGAAGTAATTATCTGGCTTTTCTGCCTTAATTTCTTCAAGTAGGTAGGTTCTTCTCCCGGTTATTCCTACGATGTAATTATTTTCTACAAGCAGTTTGGACAAACTTCTGCCTATACCGGATGTTGCTCCAACAATAATAGCTCTTTTCATCTTATTTCCATAATTAATTGAATGAATGATGCTTTTCGTTATTTAGGTATCTCTATTTTTTTGCCATCCTATGAAAAAGCTGGA
>Ga0302215_10003626_pt1 | contig 10306 bp, 9 predicted proteins | sample II_Fen_N3_1_FD_194580 | JGI IMG/M metagenome (GOLD analysis project Ga0302215, IMG submission 194580) | Peat permafrost microbial communities from Stordalen Mire near Abisko, Sweden - II_Fen_N3_1 | ecosystem: Environmental > Terrestrial > Soil > Wetlands > Permafrost | place: Sweden: Abisko... | reverse complement strand
CTTGTGTAAGTGTAGCCGCAACTATCATTGCCGGTTGAGCAAACATTCCATTGCCTGAAAAGAAACCTGAGCCAATACGTTGTTCGTCGTGATTCTCAAGAAAATTGAGCATTTTATTCTCAATACCACCCAACGATTGCCACGAATTTGTAATATCACGTACAGGAAAATTTTTGCTCGTTATATTGCGAAGCATTTCATACATGCCCACTTTGTCGTACAAATAATCGAATTTTCCGTTCTCAATAAAATTTCTATACTCTTCCGGTTTATAAACTTCGGCAATAAAAATAATTTCAGGATATTTTGCTTTCACCTGTGAAATAGACCAATTCCAAAATTCTACCGGAACCATTTCAACCATATCGCAACGAAAACCATCAACTTTTTTAGAAGCCCAAAACAGCAATATATCACGCATTTTATACCACGTATCGGGAATGGGGTTAAACTGCTTTTGACAACCTTCTACGTAATTAACGCCGTAGTTTAGTTTCACAGTTTCGTACCAGTCGTTGCTGGATGGCGATGCGGTAAATTGATCGTTTCCGGTTGCTCTTGCAGGATATTCGACATAATTACGTACATCAAACTTTGGATTAAATAGCTGATTTGGTAGATAATAGAAATTATTCAGCGGAGAAAAAGCCCATTCGGTATGATCATTTGCACCCAAATCAATAACGCCGGCAGGTTTAGCATCCGAATGATATTGACGAGCAACATGATTTGGAACAAAGTCGATAATTACCTTCAAACCGTTTCTATGTGTGCGATTTACAAGGTTTTCGAATTCATCCATTCGTTTTTCTACATTTTCAGCTAAATCAGGATCCACATCGTAATAATCTTTTATTGCATAAGCTGAACCTGCTTTACCTTTCACAACACCCGGATGGTCTTTCTGAATCCCATTAGCCGAATAATTGGTCTGGGTGGCATGTTCAATAATACCTGTGTACCAAATATGAGTAATGCCTAGTAATTTTATCTCATTCAAAGCTTTGTTTGTAAAGCTATTGAATTTTCCACAACCATTTTCTTCTATGGTTCCATTGTGTTTATTTGTTGTGTTATAATTGCCAAAAAGGCGTGGGAGTACTTGATATATTACGAATTTAGACATGAATTTAATTTTATTATTTTGAAAAAACATCAGACAAACGTTTCCGTTATCTGTTTAATATTTTGTTTTGAATCAACGGATTAACTGTTGTAATTTCGAAATTGAGCGGATTATTTTGTTTTATTTTTGAAGAAACTCCAGAACTGATTTTTTGTGAGATTATTAAGTTGTCTATATATACAACGCTTTTATAAGGAACCATAAATCCAAAATTAGTTCCGGGGTTCTTTGCTTCAATTTCTGAACAATAACAATATTTATTATTGATAAAATAGTACAGTATCGTCCCTATCTTGCAAACTTTTAATGTATTTTTTTTACCAGACACAATTTGATCGGGTCTGCTGAGTTGCGTGAAATAACTATACCATGAATTATTTCCCATAAACATTTTTTTGTTATTGTTTATGGTGAAATACTCCATTGACTCAGGATAAATACTCGTTTTTGAAGCTATTGTTCCAAATGCCATACCATACTGACCAGCTGCATCACCTGTAGGAAATTCGATAGTTAATTGATATGAAAAATCCGATTGAATATCAATTTTAGTTGAAGCTGTTAGCATTACGGCTTTATCTCCTTTTGACTCGAGGCGTAATCGTCCATTGTCAATACTGGTTTTATAATCAGGTACTTCTGTTAGTATAAAACCGGGGTTTGCTGCGTTATCGAAATTCAATTGCAAAGAAGGAGAAAAACCGGTGGTATCTGCTACGAATTGAGTGCTCGAAAAATCAGGAGTTTGAGCACTTTCATTGAATAATTCTTCCAAATAATACGTCCTGCGCATACCTCGGTAATTTATATTCCAGGGTCGTTCATCGACTTTATCACCCCCACACATAATGGATTTCCAGTCGCCGTTTTCAAGGGTTGTATTTATGTGACTGCGATTTAGCAAACCATGTCCCAGCTCGTGAAAAATCAAATCTTCTCTCATTAAATCGACGCCAACAGTTGTTGATATGGCATTCCAGTAAGTTTTATCTATTTCAATGCGAATTGGATCTTCGTAGTGACACAGTCCTGCCTGATCGTCTTTTAAGTTGGCAAATTCTATTATAATCCCATTTGACTTCAAATCGAAGTTTAGACCATGTGTAGATGCCAGATTTTCAAATCTATTTAAATAATCGACAAACTGACTATCCACCCGATACTCGTTATGATCTTTGCAAGAAACAACTGAAAAAAGTAGAAATATAAAAAAAAAATAATTTTTGAGTTGATACATATACAAATTGTGAAAATGCACTGCAAATATAAACAAAAAACGACTGGCCTGTGTTATTGCTACATTAAGAAAATCATTATTAAACTAAATTATAAAATTTATGGCAACAGTAAAATTTAAAGGAGCAGATGTACAAACAAACGGACAATTACCCGTTGTAGGATCTCTGGCACCCGATTTCACCTTAGTAAGTGGTGGTCTGCAAGAGATTCATTTAAGCGATTACAAAGGAAAACGTGTATTATTGAATATATTTCCAAGTTTAGATACTGGCACTTGTGCCACATCTGTCAGAAAATTCAACAAATGGGTATCTGAAAAAGAAAATGTAGTGGTTTTATGTATTTCTAAGGATTTACCTTTTGCTCAAAGTCGTTTTTGTGGAGCTGAAGGATTGGATAATGTGGTGACTGCTTCTGATTTCCGTTACAACAATTTTGCTACAGACTATGGCGTACTGCTAACTGATGGTCCCCTAAAAGGATTAATGGCACGTTCGGTGGTGGCAGTTGACGAAGACGGAAGGGTACTTTATACTGAGTTAGTTCCGGAAACTGTAAATGAACCTAATTACGATATAACCGTATTTTGATTAAATTAAGTGACTTGTTTGTAGCAAGTATTTTTTTATGTGTGTAAATAAAACAAATTCTACAAATGACAACCTCCTTCAGCTGTGAAGCTTAAGGGGGTTTATTTTTTTACTTCGTTTTTAAAGTTTTTTCAGAGCGATTCCAAACTTCTTCAATCCTTCCTCTAAATTATTCGCTACCACAGTTTCAAAAGCCTTTAAGGTAATTCGTGCACATGCTTCTGCATCATCTCCTGCACGATGATGTTTAAAACGAATATCATGATAATCGCATACATTACCTAGAGAATGACTAGTTAATTCCTTCCAAGCTTTACGTGATAAACTTACACTGCAAAAATATTCGGCATTTGGTATTGCTAAATCGTAATGTGCCAAAGAAGCACGTAAAACACGCATATCGAAGGCTGCATTGTGAGCAACTATGATATTGTCGTCAAACCACGGTTTAAGTTCTGTCCAAAGTTCTTCGAAAGTGAGTGCATGAGCTACATTAGCCGACGAAATGCCATGAACCTGTTGGTTCCAATGATTCATAAAAGGAAAACAAGCCGGCTTAATCAACCAAGATTTTGATTCAATTATTTCAGCATTTTTAACACGTGTAAGTCCAATTTCGCAAGGATAATTGACATGTGCCGTTTCAAAATCGATAGCTATAAAATTCATAAATTTTCCATTGACAGTTAATTATTCTGTTTCGAGGGTCAAAGATACAATTTTTCGAGAAAGAATTAAAATAGACCTTAAATTGAAATTTCCTATTATGTTTTTGTGTAAACAATTGCAAAATCAATGTAATATGTTGTAATTGAGAGAATAAATTCTATTACCGTTCTATTGTTTTTATCACTATTAATATAAATAAAATGATATAATCAATAATATGACTGTTAAAAGTAGATTAACTCGTTTAAACACTACATTATATTCGGCTAAAATTGCGTACTTTTGCACACTAATCGTTTAAATGTGCAAAATGAATAATTTAAAAATCGGGAATCTTACAGCACGAGTACCTATCATACAAGGTGGCATGGGTGTTGGAATTTCATTGAATGGATTGGCGTCAGCAGTTGCAAATGAGGGAGGAATAGGCGTTATATCGTGTGCGGGAATTGGTCTTATATATCGCAACACTGCGAAAGACTATATGGAAGCTTGTGTTATTGGTTTGAAAGAGGAGATTAGAAAAGCAAGAGAAAAATCAAACGGAATAATTGGTGTTAACATTATGATGGCACTAACTAATTTTGGTGATATGGTAAAAACATCGATAGCTGAAAAAGTAGATGTTATTTTTGCTGGAGCTGGTCTACCTATGGATCTACCTAAATACCGTACTGAAGGCTGTGTTACTAAATTAGTACCTATTGTTTCGTCTGCAAGAGCTGCCAGAATTATATGTGAAAAGTGGAAAACTCTTTATGATTATTTACCCGATTTAGTTGTGGTAGAAGGCCCTAAAGCAGGTGGTCATTTGGGTTTTAAAACAAATCAAATTGAAGACGAAAATTTTTCGATTCAAAAGTTGATACCCGAAGTTGTTAGCGAAGTTGCTCTCTTTGAAGAAAAGTACAATCAGGAAATTCCTGTTATTGCAGCTGGCGGCATTTATACAGGCGAAGATATGTATAACATTATGCAATTGGGAGCCAAAGGAGTGCAAATTTCAAGTCGGTTTGTAACCACAAACGAGTGCGATGCAGATATAAAGTTTAAAGAAACTTATATCAATGCTGTAGAAGACGATGTGGAAATAATTCAAAGCCCTGTTGGTATGCCCGGACGTGCGCTTAAAGGTGAATTTTTGGATAAAGTAAGACGAGGCGAGACAGCTCCAAAATCGTGTCCTTATAATTGTTTGCATACATGTGACTATAAAAAAGTGCCTTATTGCATTATTGTAACACTCTACAATGCTTATCAAGGAAAAATGGATAAAGGATATGCTTTTGCAGGCAGCAATGCTTATAGGGCAACCAAAATTACTTCTGTAAAAGAAATCTTCGATGATTTGATCTCGGGATATAGTAAAGCAGAACAAAATGCATTAGCAATTTAAGACAACATCCAACTATTGGATTCAATGAGTTAAAAAAGGACAAATTTACCTATTGGGAGATTTGTCCTTTTTCGTGTTTACTTCCATGAAATGAGCCATAATATATGTGGGATTTCAAAAGCAGGATTTCATAAAATATCTCCATAGAAGTGTTAGTTTGTCAGAAATATTAGCTAATATTGCAGAAATTTACTAAACTTGAAAGTTTATGAAACGTATTAGTATTTTATATTGCGAAGCGCTGAACGGAATTGATATAGAATCGGCCGGAAATGTACTCGATGAATTTGGTCAAAGTGATACAGTAGAAATGCTCAATTGGGTAAAAGAATATCCATATCATCCCATAACTATTTTTAATATAGCTCGTTCAAACGACAGTATTTTCATTAAATTCAATGTGCGCGGCAGTATGCTTCGTGCTATTTTTTCCAATGACCAGGATCCTGTTAATGAAGATAGTTGTGTTGAGTTTTTTTGTAAAGTGCCCGAAAGTGACAAATATATGAACTTTGAATTCAATTGTATTGGTACTTGTAAAGCCTCTAAACGTATAGCAAGAAACAAGGAGGTAACACCATACAGCAAAGAAGAACTATCTATGATTAAACGCTACTCAACTTTGGGACGTAGAGCTTTTATTGAAATGGAAGGTATGTTCGACTGGGAATTGACAGTGAAAATTCCTTTAAGGATAATGGGAATTGATCCTAAAAAGTTACCAGAAAAACTTTTAGGTAACTTTTACAAATGTGCAGATGGAACAGATTCACCTCATTTTGTAAGCTGGAATCCGATTCTAACAAAAGTTCCGGATTTTCATAAGCCTGAATATTTTGGGGAGTTGTATTTTGAATAGAAATATAATTATCTATGCTCGATGAGATTTTTATCAAAGCATTTAGTACCTTTTAGTATCCCTTATAAAATAATTAAAATACATATAAACCCAAGGCTTCACCAATGGCAAGATATAATTGGCTTACAGCCAAGAAACAGAAAGTAAATTTTGGGGCGATTTAACCGCTTATATCTATAGAATAAAAAAAATAAAGGGTCTGCAAACAAAGATAATTGAAATTTGAACTAAACCCATTGATAGAAAAATATGTAACTTTGCAGATAGTTATCTAAAAACGATTTAATGACCACCGTAATCATCATGCTGGGAAGCAATTCTCAAGCTGAAAAGAATATACCTCTGTCCATCGAAAAGCTAACATCCAGTTTTGAGATTATCGCACAAAGTTCACTGATAATAACCACAGCATTCGGTACACATTATGTGTCTGATTTTCAAAATAGAGCCTTGAAGATTTTATCGGACAAAACGGAAGAAGAAACAAAAGCTTTTTTCAAAAAAATAGAGCGGGAAATGGGACGAACACCGGAAAGTAAAAAAGAAGGGCTAATTCCTATTGATATTGATATGATTTTCTGGAATGAAACGCTCGTTCATAATGATTACAACCGCTTTGATTTTGTAAAAAAGTGCATTGATGAGATTAAGAATCAGTGAACATTCATCTGTAAATATATTCTTCCATAAATAGAGGGTCTATGCTTTGCCGAAGAAAAAATAGGCATTATCTATTTTGAATTAATTAAAAGTATTGGTATAGGTGCTTAGACCGCCCCTAATTTGTGATATTAAAATTCAAAGAATAACTCCGGAGGAGTTAAATGTGAATAACTCCCAGTGAAGTTTGCGCAACTGGGGGATGTGAATAAAACAGCATCTACAACCCCAAAGTGGGTTGAACATCACTATCATAATAACATTAAACCCACTTCGGGGTTGTGTATCTGAGGGCGTCATCAACCCCCAGTTGCGCTTCGCTTACTGGGGGTTGTTCATATTAAACCCTTTCAGGGTTTTTGATTTCAAATAACAAAACGTGTTTATGCATATATTTTAGTAAAATAAACAAATTAAGATATATATATAATCAACAATGGAAATAGGGCGGTCTAAGCGCCTATACCAATAAAAGTATATTTGTTGTTCGAACATTGAAATAGATTTAAACACATTAAAGTATTGATTATTATGAAACACTTTCCACCATCAGAATTAATAATTAACAGCGATGGAAGTATTTTCCATTTGCATTTAAAACCCGAACAACTGGCCGATAATGTTATTCTGGTGGGCGATCCGGGGCGTGTTGCGCTGATTGCTGAGTATTTCGACACACAGGAATGTTCTGTTTCCAGTCGGGAATTCAACACAATAACAGGAACTTACAAAGGAAAACGTATTTCGGTTATTTCTACCGGTATTGGAACTGATAATATTGACATTGTAATGAATGAATTGGATGCATTATCCAATATAGATTTAGTGACTCGCACCGAAAAATCTGAATTCCGTCAACTTACTATCATACGAATTGGAACTTCGGGTGGTATGCAAGCTGACATTCCACTGGGTAGTTTCTTGATTTCCGAAAAATCTATCGGTTTCGATGGTATGTTGAATTTCTATGCGGGACGTGACTCGGTGAGCGACCTAAAATTTGAAGAAGCAATGAAAAAACACCTGCAATGGAATCCCCAACTAGCTGCTCCTTATGTAGTGGATGCAGATGAGGAATTAATCAACAGAATAGGAATAGATGATATGTTGCGCGGTGTAACTATTTCGGCTAACGGATTTTACGGACCCCAAGGGCGTGTATTACGTATCGATTTAGCAGATATGCACCTAAACGATAAAATTGAAAGTTTCCGCTACGGAAAATATAAAATAACTAACTACGAAATGGAAGGTTCTGCTATTGCCGGACTATCGAAACTAATGGGACATAAAGCAATGACTGTGTGTTGCATTATTGCCAACCGCCGCGTAGAAGCAGCCAATACCGACTACAAACCGTATATTGAAAAATTGGTAACTACAGTACTGGAAAGAATCTGAAAAAGTTATCAGTTAATCATTACTTTTTATTCATTTAAACAATTAAACGTTTTGACAGTTCGACAATTCTTATGATTTCCGATAAAGCTTCGTACAAGTATTATATAGAACGGGATTTGAAAGCATATCAGCTGGATAAGCTCTCGTTTTATAATTATTGCTGGATGGATACAGTACGGTTTCAACGTAGAATGCGCAAAATAGAATATTTATATAATGTGCGAAGAGGAAACTTTTTTTACCGTATGTATCTTATTCTGCTCGAAGTTATTAACCACAGATTATCAACTCGTCTTGGTTTCTCCATTCCAAAGAATGTTTTTGGAGCAGGGCTTTGCATTGTTCACTATGGTACTATAGTAGTCAGTTCAAAAGCCATTATTGGCGAAAATTGCCGTATACATCCGTCTACATCCATTGGTGACTATAATGGTACGCCAACAATTGGTAATAATGTATATATAGGCCCTGGAGCTAAGATTTTTGGAAACATTACTATTGGAAATAATGTGGCAATTGGTGCCAATGCGGTTGTAAATGCTGATATACCTGATAATGTAACGGTGGGTGGAATTCCGGCTAAAATTATTTCAAATAAATCATCCATCGAAAACGGAGTATATCCTGAGGGTTTTATAAAATGATTCATCATTAAAATACTTTCACTACTAAATCACTAAGGACACTGAACAACACTACCGGAAATATAAAAATCATATTTTCGCCCGATTATTTCATTATCATTTTAAACTCTGGTTTATGTTTATCTGAATTAGACCTATTAAAAAAATAACAAAATGACTTCAACCACCACAATTGCCGCTATTTCTACGCCTCCGGGATTGGGAGGAATTGCTGTAATCCGTGTTTCGGGAAGCAATGCATTAAAATACAGCAATATCATTTTTTCAGCGAAAAGAGAAGCATTTTCACTATTGCAACAAGAGGCTAACACCATTAGCTTTGGAAATATTGTGAACACAAAGGGCGAAACGATAGACGAAGTATTAGTATCGGTTTTCCGTGCGCCGCAATCGTTTACGGGCGAAGATGTAGTTGAGATTTCGTGCCATGGTTCGGTGTTTGTTCAACAACAGATATTGCATCTGTTGCTGGAAAGTGGTTGTGTGTTGGCTCAACCAGGCGAGTTTACCCAACGAGCTTTTCTGAATGGTAAAATGGATCTGTCGCAAGCTGAGGCTGTGGCCGATCTGATTGCGTCAACATCTGCAGCTTCGCATCGCATGGCTATGAATCAAATGCGTGGTGGCTTCTCCAATGAATTGACAAAACTTCGAACTCAATTGCTAGATTTTGTATCGTTGGTAGAACTAGAGCTTGATTTCAACGAAGAGGATGTAGAATTTGCCGACCGCAATAAACTAAAAATATTGGCTACCAATATTGAAGAATTGATAATGCGATTGTCCGACTCATTCCGGGTGGGCAATGCGTTGAAAAATGGTATTCCGGTGGCACTGGTTGGCGAGACTAATGTGGGAAAATCTACCTTGCTAAACGTGCTGCTGAATGAAGATAAAGCCATTGTTTCGGATATTCACGGTACAACGCGCGATACCATTGAAGATTCGGTGAATATCGATGGCGTAACTTTCCGCTTTATCGATACGGCGGGCATTCGCGATACAAAGGATAAAATTGAAAGCATGGGTATTGAACGTACCTATCAGAAAATTGAACAAGCTGCCATAGTACTTTGGTTGGTGGATTGCACGCAAGTAAGCGAACACATTGAATGGCTCACCGAACGCATAGCAAAACGTGCTGCTGGTAAGAAAGTAATTCTGGTTTTCAATAAAATAGATAAAATTGCAATTGACGAACGCGAAGTTCTCAATTTACTTTTTGATCAATTTGAAGGAGAACGTATTTACATTTCTGCCCGCGAAAAGATAAATACTGAAGGACTTCAAAAAGCGTTGATAACTGCGGCTCAACTGCCCGAAGTAAATCCGGGTGACGTGGTGGTGAGCAATATACGCCACTACGAAGCGCTTCAAAATGCCCATTCAGCCATATGCAGGGTAATCGATGGTCTTGAATCGGGTATTTCTGGCGATTTTCTTTCGCAAGATATTCGCGAGTGTATGCATTTCCTTGGTGAAATTACGGGCCAAATCTCGAATGATGAAATTCTGGGGAATATATTTGGAAAGTTCTGTATCGGGAAATAGTTGGTAGAGAAATATAAGAAACCTCTCCCCTTCGCTCGTCCCCTTTGAAAAAAAAGGGGACAACTACTGGATGCGTTGTATAATTAGGGTCTGCTGAAAAACTATTTATTGCCACGAAGTGGCTAAATGTGAATAACCCCCAGTGAAGCTTGCGGAACTGGGGGATAGGAA
>Ga0302215_10003625_pt1 | contig 10306 bp, 5 predicted proteins | sample II_Fen_N3_1_FD_194580 | JGI IMG/M metagenome (GOLD analysis project Ga0302215, IMG submission 194580) | Peat permafrost microbial communities from Stordalen Mire near Abisko, Sweden - II_Fen_N3_1 | ecosystem: Environmental > Terrestrial > Soil > Wetlands > Permafrost | place: Sweden: Abisko... | reverse complement strand
ATTAACGCCTGCTAAGGAGCTACATGCGAATTGAACCACGTTTCTAGACATTTTCTTTACCTTGGAAATTTAATTATAATGTTAAGCTCGAAGAATTGATTCGATGTGTTCAGTTCTTGTAGAGGGGCTCACTAGAGCACTTACTAGTCCTAAGTCCATGTAACTACCAGCCAACTTATTTGTAGTGTTTGTAGCGCTGTATATGACGCTTCTTAAAGGAATGTAAACTGGCGGATCACTGCGCAGTTCGTCAATACTCTCAACTGTCTGACGATAGTATTTGTGTCTGTCAGCAGAATTTCTAGCAATCATTGAAATAATCAGTTCTGTAACTTCGTGGTTATTACCAATGTTTGCACCAGCATGATAGTTAGCTGTATCGAATATTCTGCCTAATTCTAAATAACCTAAATACCAAGGCACGTGTCCCTTAGCAATAATTTCGTCATAAATGCGATAAACTAAAATATCGGATTTAACTAAATCAACAGACTCAATAACTGTACTACCAGGATCAAATTTAAATTCATAATAATCATTTCCACCAATAACAACTTTCATTGTAGAGGTAGGTTCAATTAGCATCATTGCATTTACAGTGGATACACCATAATAACCATCTTCAGTTACAATTCCATAGATGCCAATAATGCGAGTCTCAATACTGATTGATGCTAAACCTCGTTCTGCAAAGCGACAAGGTATATAGATTTTTAATGTTTTCTTAGCAACTAAACGACCGTCCTCAAGTTCTTGTAAACAAGCATGAACTTTTGCAGGATCGCGTTTAAGGGTTTTTATATCCATGAGTTTTTTCCAAATAAAAATCTATATATCTTTTTTAGTATTAGTGGGAGACGAATGCCTCCCACTAATATTTTATTTAAACAATTTTCACTACAAATTGCGTTGAGATCCAATAGTTAATATATTCCAAAAGAGAAATAGCTGCGGCTTCTCTTACACTAACTTGTGGATTTTCTTTCTTGATTCGTTCGATACCTGAGAGAATTCGTTCTGCATCAGTTTTGTAAAAACGAGCTTTACAAACCAATTTTAAACAAAGTGCCCAAAGGTCTTTTGTTTCATCTTCACGAACTTCGTCAATCAAGTCTGTAAATTTCTTAAGAATAATTTCACGATTACCAATGGTAGCTTCTTCACCTTCAGTAACATTGCGAATTTGTTCACGGAAATGTGCTAACAGAAATTCTTTAGTGCGTGTAAATAATCTGTTGCGTTCAACAACTGAAGTCAGTGCAGAGTACTTATTCCATTCGGCTTTAAGCATTGGTGCCTTACTATTGATTTCGTCAACAGTAGAGGAGAATGGTTGAACCAATATATTGCCAAACAGAATTTCGTTTTCGCCACCAGCATCAATCCAACGCCGATAAACAGATTCATTTACAATCGTTTTATTTCCATCAACTGATCGAACTAACTGACTGATTTTATTGACTTTATCAAATTCATTAAATGCATGCGAAAGCCGCGCACCAGATTGATTACGATAATCAATAATTAAAGAATTGAACGACGTTAGATTCATTTCAGTATTGGGCAAAGGACTATCTGCTAAACGACGTGACAGCAAATAAATAGCCAAAGCATTATCGAGCGAATCAGGTGCATCATAAACAAATGAACGGAATGTAACTGGAACACGATCCGTTAAACCGGCTTGTTTGATTTGAAAAATATTTTCCCAGATACTAATGAAAAAACTATCACCTTTGACGGAAGCCCATTCAGTAATGTCGTTATCCAAATCACCAGATCCCGATTTCATTAATTCAATGATTTCAGTAACAGTTAAATCAGGAAGTTTCATTGCAAGTTTCGGAACATCGTAAGGGAGATCTTCAAATTTACGAACTGATGTTTCCAAACCTGAATTCAATAAAGGCTTAGGTGGCGCCCATGTAATTACTTCCATACCCAATAATGCTGATGGACTTAATTCTAATATTGAATTACATGTTTTAACAACTAAATCTTCAATAGCTGGAGCAACAACATTCTTAGCAAACATCATGTGGCCAGTTACTGCTGTCGACACTACTTCAGTAATTTCATCCATTACACGATCATGTGTACAAACGCCAAGAACATCGTCTTTGGCATTTGCCATGTATTCGATATCTGTAATATTAATATCAAATTCACCAGTCGTTTCGTTAAATTTATTATGGTTGGAATCAGATCTAGTAGCTTTTACTAATGTAAATAAAGGCGAACCTTCCAGTGGCGAAACAACAATTCGCTTACTATCTAAAACCGTAGTTAGTGGGAAAGCTGCTATCAATGCTTGATTCGTTAACATTTAAGCAAACTCCTTATAAATACTTCGAGACAGAACTTTGGAAAGTTGTCTGAGCTAAATTGTGAATAAGATCTCGATTCAAGGGTGCCCCATTAAAAGTATCGGCAACCTCATTACCAATGACTCGTTGTGCTACATTAGCAGCTAATTCGCCAGCATTAGCTAATGTCACTAGAGTTTGTTCTGACTCTGAAAGTTTCATTGTGCACCTTTATGTGTAAATTTTTATTACTGCGATGAGTCCAGTATGGGGATTAATCCCCATACTGGATTTTATTACTTTCCTTTATATAGCTCAACAGCGCGTTTTCCAATTACATCTAAAAGCACATTGGTTGTTCCTATCAATGCTGGACTTAAAACAATCCGAGCAAAAATACTATCCATACCAAATATAGCATCAATTTCTTGACCACTCTCAGTTGTAACTTTACCAGGTAATACTTCACCAAACACAGTTTTCATTTGATTGGCAAAGACACCTTTATCACCAACGCCTGCACTTGCATCAGCAGTAATGTAAATTCGAATAACTGCTGTATCTAAAGTTAATGGGTTTCCATCTACTCTAAACCCATCGTCAACACTTCCTGTAAATACCTTTTTACCTGCCGACCTATTACGTTTAGCTAAATCACGATCAAATTCATTTGCAATAGACCGTAACGTTTCAGTCATGTCTTCCTTATCACCGTGATAATAGAATTCAATTCTTTCAATCGTTCCTTTGGATTTAGCTTGAGGCGTTTGTGCGCCAAGTATTCGTAAAGTGTCTAAAGACTCCTCATCAAAGACTCCAGGGTTAGCTGTGATTGCATCTTCGATTATGCATAAAATATCATCAGCTTTTACAATAGTTCCTGTTTTCACTAATTTATGCACACTTTGATCAAACTTAATTACAATATCTTTGATCTTAGTAATCTTAGTTGAAAGCATCGCTGCTGTTTTAGCTGATATTGCTGAAGAATCTTCTAAGGTGGTTGTTGATTCTAATAATGCAGTCTTTACAATAATGCCTGACTTCATGACAATATTGTTAGGATTAAGTACGTCTCTTTCAAAGAAATCTTTGTTATAACAAATGACATCACCTTCTTTGATTTTCTGACCCACTTTTAATTCACTGACTAATGAATGAGGTATCACTAAGCCAGCTGCATTACCAAAACGCCTTCCGAGTTCAAAACCTTTTATTTCACCATCATCATATTCAATTATAATTCCTATATCAGATAAAGCCGTAACCTTGCCTGGCTTATCAGCAATAACAGAATACATATCACTTGTTCTGTGAGGAATAATCTGTTCATAACCTGTTCTAACTGATGCCTGACGATAACCATTGCATGCAATGGTGTGGGAATTTTGAATGTTAACAAAGTTCACACGTTTAGCTTCGTCGTTATCAGAACAAGGTGCGTTTAATGCTGAGGTTGATAGTAAAGCAGTGGCTCCTGTTTCCCCAATTTTATATCGTTTAGATATTCCTCTTAATGAGGTAAATTGTGGGTCAGCACTAGTGAACGTATTAATTGCAACATCAGCACTATCAACTGTAGCTTCTGAAATAGTACCCATGTCATTGCCATAGTATTCACGAGTGTGTTTTGTCATGCTTCGACTATTTCTACCACCAGTTCCACTATACGTTACTGCTTCCATACCCTTTAAATTTTCAATCGGATTGATGTCCGACACAATAGCCATTGATGGGTCTTGACTAATGTTTTTCCAAACTGCATATGGATTTAAATCAATTGGTTGTTTAGCTCGACCAGAACGACCGTTGTGTGCTCGAATAGACTTAACTATTTCTGAATATGCAGCACCAGCCATTCTTTCGTAACCCTTAATTCTCATGAAAGCTGGATCTAATTCATCAGGATGCGTATCAACTAAAAGCATTTCGCAACTACGAATTAATAAACCATGAAAATCCGTTGGTTCTTTCATTTCGATTAATAGATCACGAGTGATTGGATCTATAAACATTCTATACAACAAATCAATTTCGCGAAGATACCTAACGCTGGCTCCACCGCTTTCAATCACATTTAAATATACGCCTGGCTTATCAAATTCATAAACACTATAGCTTCTTAATGCTTTGTGATATTCATTAAAACCAGCAAGAATGATTGAAGCTTTTCTATCGTCTTTTGAGAATACAAGTGTCTCATCACTAAAGACTAAAGAGTATTCGTGACTTTCCAAATTAACTCTGGTGCCCGCATGAACTCTTCTTGGAACAACACCTAATTGACGAATGAGTTTGCTTAAACCAATTTCATATCCCAATATAACACCAATTGGAATATCTTTACCCATTACTTTTAATTCCGCGAAATCAACAGGTGCTTTTTCTGATTCCAGATTTAACAGATCCTCAATAGTGCAAAGATCAGTTAGCTTTCCAAACAGACCGCTATAAAGCATATCGTTATTATCCATCACTAAATAATAAACATTGCCCAATGGTTCAGCGCTTCTATTTCTTTTGCCTTCATCTGTACCAATAATAATGGCACCATCTTTTTCATATGCTTCCATTGCTTCTTTGCCATACAGCAATTCACGTTTTGTATGGTCAAATGACAAACCGTATTTACCAATTTTGGTATCTACTGTAAAGCCTCTAAAACCCATGGCAATAATGCTATACATTCTCGGTGATTTGAATGTATTGTCAAAAACATTTGCAGGTTGTAAATCTACAATATCTCTATCGTCGCCATTTAATCCTTTTGCCATTATGGAATTACGAATCCACTGACCATAATCGTTTACACGATTAGTGCTTCGGCCAGCAAATATTTTGCCATAATAACTTGTTAGTGCTATGCGGTCTGGTGCAATTTTACGAATAGGTAAATCACCGCGTTGTTTTCTCATCCGATATTTAATACCATTGGCTTTAAATGAACCATCATCTTCTAATGACGGTAACTTAAATCTAAATGTAGATTGCGATCCAATAACTGGAGTAACTCGCACGGTATGCATATCGAATGAACCAAGTATTTCTTCGTGATGCTCAACAGAATAATCAGTTACAGCAATTCCAGCATTCTGAATATTAAGCACCATACTAGCAACGTCTTTGTGCAAAACTTCTTTAATGTATTTAGTATCAAAATCATGCAAGCTAGACTTTAACATTGTTTTATCAATAACTGTGTTAATGTCTTGGATTTCATGTGAAGAATCTATTGATAATAAATATGGACTAATTTCTATAAATTTATCCAGTGTTTCTGTACCGTTTGGAGCAATAATGGTACGATATTTTTTAGCTAATTCACCGTAACGACGATACTCTGCTGCTGATAATAAACCGCGATCCGCGAGTTTATCACATACAGACATAACACCATCTTCTAATGTTGCTGGTTCAGTTATTGTAATTTCGGCACTATCGCTAATTTGATCAGGTTCATCTGGCATTTCGTCGAAATTTTTCTCGACATAGTTTTTAGAGATAGCTTCTAATTCTGCTAGATCAGCATCCAGACTTTTATCAAGCTCGTCGTCATGAGTAATTGATTCATCGCGATTATCGATGACTGTCGGATTATTTGCTTCAGCTGGAATTTTTTCAATAACTATTGGTGTTTCAATATTGCCAGTATCTTTATTCATAACAGGAATTGTTGCATCCTGTTTAATTAGAACTGGTTCTTCAGAAGTATTTGGTTCTTTATTAATTACAACTTTATCGGAAGAATTAGTTTGGTTAACATCGATGCTAGGTATTGTTCGAACTTGAAATAACGAAACCATTAAACGTAAAAAACGTTTCTGTAGTTGTTCCGGATCAATTCCTTTTGTATTTGCATCTGGATTTGCTTCTAATTCTTCATTAGTCGCTTTACGCCATTTGTTTATACGGCCAAGATTTACAGCAAACCAACGACCTGATTCTTGAAATATCAAATTCACTCTATCAAGTTTACTATCAGACACATTAGATAAAAGTGATGATTTTCTATCTTTGCCTAACCATTTCCATATATCAAGAATCAATAAACTTTCAGGATTGTTAAATATCTTAACAATTTTTTGAGTAACTTCACCACTTGATCCCAAACGCAAATCAGGTAAACTTGGCAATACAACTGGTAGTGTACAAAGTAGAAATTGCTGTCTATCACTTTCGTCAGCTAATGAGTTAATTTTTTTCCATAGAGCTGCGTTAATGTTCCACCATTTGTAATATTCACTATAGAACGAACGCATGTATTTATACAATTTAGGTATGACACCATAATTGATAACGACAAGTGTATTGGGATCACGTGTTCCTGCTTCGAGTGACCGCATGTTCCTATACCGACGATGCTTAAGGTGAAAATTTCTGATAATGACATCAGGCGATACTGCAAGATGTCTAGGGCTTCCCTTAATGTCGCCATTCTCAATAACATGAGTTACCATTATTGGTTGTTTAATATTACGGAATAAAAATTCATCCGTAGAAGGACCTGACTCAATAGGACTACTTGTTAAGAAATGCAATATTGATTGTTTTGGTAATTCAAGCAATTCGGTCGAAATTAGCGGTGGTGTCATTAACTGACTAGCTAAACGAATACCTGATTTTTGATACCAATATGGATAATAAACGGACATTGTTAATCACCTGTTAAATTGTGTAATACTAGTTTGACAGTACTGGTATTTACACTAGCTGTAAATTTACCATTTGTTCCAATGTATGCTTTTCTTTTTGAAAAATAATCATTAATTTCATTTATTGATTCATCAGAATAAAGAGCAGTCCAGCTGCAAACATCACCATCGAAGTCACCAACAAGACCTGCGAGTTTTGAGCTATGTGGCGACATAGTGTTTACGTATGGGCTATTGGCTAATGGAAATTCAAAAGCAATATGTTTATCGTCCATTGGTTCCCAAGCATCATTTAACTCACGTCGTTGTTCTGACTTTATTGTAGTTTTAACATGTGGAAAACAAGGATAAATACTGCCAACGCCTGCAATGGGATATCGAGTAAGCATAGCAGGAAATTTATTAAGAACTAAATAACAAGAAAGATAAATAAGTTCACAAAATGTAAGAGGATATACGTCTGTCTTACTTCTATTTTCAGGAACATCATCAATATCTTGTATGATTTTAAAGGTGTGGTCAGGACCTTTATAAATTAAGCCTAAATAATAACCGTCTACTTCTAATGGTTTATTGCGAAGATCTTGATCGCCAAAACTCGTTATGATCTTCTCAACTCCTTCATCTGTCATCCAATAGTCAAAATATTTTGAATCGACAGTAGCGGAAACCATATGGCTTGTTTGTTTATCTACTAATTTTACTGGAGTATTTACACTAGTAAATACCTTCATTAAAAAACCATTTCTGATTTGATAACGAGCTACAGGCATAATAGATTTTATTAATTGATAAAGTCCAATTAACGAACTATTAACATCTATAGATCCAGGCGCCCCTAGGTAAGGACTAGATGTGTCCATCGATGTAATTACATTGCGAGTGCCGTTGTAAATACGCCGCGATGCCCATCTATTCATTATTAGTTTTTTCTTACCTTTGAGCATTGATTCGATTGTATCATACAAACCGTTAAATGTTCTTTGTAAGTTATTTCTAGCAACGTTTACAATTTCAGGATTGGTTTTTAAGTTATCAGCAGTTAATGTATTTGAAATCGAAAGTAAACGAATATAAAAATCATTAATTTCATCTTTTTGCATTCGGCCATTTGAATCAACTTCAATGTCTCTTAAACCTGCCGGCATAACAATAATTTTATCTGTTGTTGCAATATTCTTATATTTTTCAATCATTAGAATATTTTGTTGACGTTCAGCACTGTTTGTTTCTTTAAAAACTATTTGTTTCCAATATTCAATAAAGAAAGCAAAACCAGTTTGTCCTGTTAACGCATTGGCTCTATCAAAATCTTTTGTTTCGTCATTCCATACAGCATATCCTGATCCACTAATAATTTCACCATATAGCATTTTCAATGACACTAATGCTTTATAGATTATTGGGTGAAAAATTGGAATTTTAATATCGATATATGAAAAACGTTTGCTGCGAGCATTGTCGCCAACTTTACCAAAAATTTCAACTGAGAATAATCCATCAGAATTAAAGTTTGATCCAGCGCCATCAACAATGTCTAAAGAACGAATTGGTTTAATGAATTTTAATTTATCTGGACTCAATACTAGTAGAGATATATTAAAAGGAATATCTATTTTATCAGACATAAATGTTCTCTTTTATCTTTAGTAAATAAAATAATAATGATGTGTTTTTCATATTGTAAGTCACCTATATTTTATTTATATCATGGAAAAAATAAAGAAATGACTAAAACTATGAAGAGACATAAACTAATACCATTTATTAATTAGAGGTATGTAATGGCAAAGCAAAAATTTGACCTCGATCCATACGGTTTTGATTCCTCATTAGATATGCCTGATTTTGATTTTGAACCAGGCAAAACAACTAAAGATAGGAAGCCGTTGGTTACTGCTGCCAAAGCAGCTGCTAGAGGTGCTAAATCTACAGTTGCTTCACCAAGTTTTATTCGTAAAATGATTTTGGCTGCATTGCCTAAAGGATATGGTGATGCTGCAAATCTGGCGAGTGATTCGGCGAGCACAATCAAGGGTCTATACAATGATAGCGTTACAGAAATTAAACCTGTCATTAATGATATTAAGCGTACAACGAAACGAATCTTACCAAACGTAGAGTCCAAACTGCCCCGTAAAATGGCAGACAAAATTAAGAAGTGGTCTGAAGGTGCTGACGCTGCTGGCTATAAGCAATTAACACCGGAACAACAAAGAGATGCTGCGTTACAAATGCAATTAGGTCAGTTGTTTCAATTTACAACTGAAGACACTCTTCGTAAAGAAAATGAAACAAAAGCTCGCTCGTATATTCAAGAAGGCATAGACCATAATCGTCATCGCGATACAGTTGGCCAATTGGACGCTATGCGGATTAGCTTGCAACAGCTGGCTAGTTATCAACATAAAGTTAATTCCAATTTTCAACGTAAATCTTTAGAGCTTCAATTTAGACATTATTTTGTTGCCCAAGATGCTTTAGCAGAACAGAAGAAACAAAATGCTATTGTTACTACAAATTTAGAAGGCATTCTTAAGAATACTGGACTACCGGATTTCTTAAAACTTACTAAAGTTGAAAGTGCGAAACAGATTGTCCGTAATAAATTCATGGAAAGCATGAATGACAATATTTTCTCGAAACGCAATGAGTTTATTAAGAATCTTACAACTAAACTTGCAGCTGGATTAAAAGAGAAAATACGTGGCATTACTGAAGGCGTTCGTATGGGACTAGATGCTGCTGAATTTGGTGCAGACGGTCTTGATATGGCCAAAGATTTCGGTATGTCCGGCGCCGATATCGTAGGAGAAAAAGTTGGTGAATTTGGTGCTAATGTAGCTGGTAAATGGGTTGGCGGTAAAATTAAAAAACACATGCCCAAAAAGATGGCTCAACGCATTAATAGATTTGGTAATAAATTAGAATATGGCGTTAAAAATGCACCGCAACTAATTACTGATTGGTCTAATGGTGATACCAATAATAAAGATAGTAAAGGTTTCTTTGGTAAAGCTGGAGCATTGTTTAATCCTGGAAGACCGTTAGGTGGTTTAGGTGATATTTTAAGAGACGCTATTAAATCAACAAATAGCGTTAGCAAAGAATTAACTACTGATAAAGCTGGGAGTATGCAGGACCCAGATCACTTTAGTCGTGGTGCTAGTAAGTCTATCACTGAAGTTATTCCTGGTTATCTTGCTCGCATTTATCGTGAACTACAGATAATGCGTACTGGTAATACTAAGCAAGCTTTGACTAGTTATGATTTTACAACTAATCGTTTTGCTGATAAGGATACTGTTACTAAAAATATTCTTAAAGACATTACTGGTATCGGTGCTA
>Ga0302215_10003621_pt1 | contig 10317 bp, 25 predicted proteins | sample II_Fen_N3_1_FD_194580 | JGI IMG/M metagenome (GOLD analysis project Ga0302215, IMG submission 194580) | Peat permafrost microbial communities from Stordalen Mire near Abisko, Sweden - II_Fen_N3_1 | ecosystem: Environmental > Terrestrial > Soil > Wetlands > Permafrost | place: Sweden: Abisko... | reverse complement strand
CAATTATAAATAATGATATAGAATTAACTGTTAAGATAGTTAAAATTAATTTAGATGGAACTTATGATGTTATAAATAGTAATAAGGAAACATTCAGGATTTATAGAGAAGACATTAAATAAAAAGTTTTGATAAATCAGGAACTGGAATTAAAATTAATCAATGAAAGTGAGGAGAAATAAATGATAGATAAAGAAATGTATGAAAAAGCAGTAAGCATTGAGTCAACTAATTTAATTAAAAATGAATCTAAGTTTTCTCAAGGTAGGAAGTGTGAAGTAATTTTAATTCCAGTACTTGCAGAATATTATGAGGGGCAAGATAGAATTGAATATCTAACTAGTTCTAAGTTTTTATCAACATATAATACACTGGTAAATAAAATATAAGTGAAAGAATTAATTAAAATCTCAAAAAGCAAAAAGTAATTTCTAATGAAATACTCACTTCAATTGGAGTAATAAAATAATAATAAAGGAGTTAACAGCAATATGAATGATAATTATTATGGATTAGATAAAAATGAATACGAAGAATTACTAAAAAAAGAAAATTGTTTTACTTGTAACAATAATACAAATAAACTGTGTGATAATAAATTTTGTAATTGTATTATTGATGGAGAACATTATCCGACTAACTGGTGTAGTAAATATAAATAAAAATTTACTTATTAGAATATACTTTTTAAGATAATGTAGAATCACCAGCTTAGAGGTTTTCTTTTTATAAATAATTAAAAATATTTTCCAAAAACTATTAATTTATTATACTTAATTCAAGAGGTAAATCAAATCTAATACAATTAAAGTTGGACATAATTTACTAAGTTAGTGCAACGCTAACACACATATTAAATAAAATATTTTGGAGGGTTTAAAAAATGGATAATAAATTATTAATAGAAATAAATAAATTAAGTGAACAACAAATGTATAATATATTAAGAAATATTGCTACATCAGGAGAAGTTGGTAAAAATATATTATCAAGTTGTATTACATATGAAAAATCTAAAAGTGAATAACGTAAAAGGAAGGTTTGATGGTAAGTTAAATATATTAAAAAGGAGATAATATAGAGTGCAAAGATTAAATAAAACAGAAGTGGGACAATTTAATGACAAAAGAGTTCCTAAAATTGAAGATGATTTTGAAAATCTAATGAAAGAGTTTCTAGAAAAATGGAAAGATATTGATACAACAGACCTACAAGCAATATGTCTAAGTCAAATAGGTTGGTTAATATCAAAACACCATATGATGGCGAATATGGATAGAGTGATGAAAGAAAAGGGATATAAAAGTAGTGGTGAAGCAAAAACTATTAGATATATTGAACAAATAATTGATTAGATAATAAACGTATTATTTTAATTGGTAATAAATAGTAAAATATAAGGAGATGAATTTACATGAAAATGTGGGAAATTATAAACAGAGAAAATTTAGGAAAAGTTTATAGAATAATCGAAAAGGATAGTAGTGAGATATATTATAGATATAAAGTTGAATTAAGAGATGATGGTGTAATCGAATTGGTTTCTTATTCTCCTTATGATGATAAAATGGGTTTTGTTCATGGAAATTCTATGACATTTAGTTGGAAATTTGAAGAAATAAATTAAAAAGAAAGGATTGTTTAAAATGAATTTGTCAGAAGCATGTCAATCAGCAAGAGAAGGAAATTTTGTATCTCATCAATCATTTGGTCGAGGAGAAAGTATGCATGAATATAATTATAATCTATATTATGAAGATGGAGCAAATTTAACACATACTAATTTTATAGATGAATTAGCAACATATGAATGGGCTAAACAAGGATGGTATATTAAATATCCTAAAGAAAAAGTGGACACAGAAAAGCTTAAAAAGATGCATGAAATTAATAAAGGAAGAATGGTTAGAGGATTAGAAACTTATGAAGATTGCATCAATAGAATAAATTAAGATAAAAATCAAATTTTAAGTGGATGGAGGAGATAAAACATGGTAAAAATAAAGGTAGAATATCTTATAGAAAATGAAAAAGATATGAAATTAACAACGAGAGAATGGTGTAATATTCATGCAGATAGAGAAAGTTTAAGAAAACTATTAGCTGAAGAAAATAATGTAAGTCCTGAACGTATAGTAATTAGAGATAATTATTCGAAAATTATTGAGGGCGAATTAGATTTTGACAATTTAGACGATAGGGGAGTTGATTACATATGAGTATGAATATATATAGTAAGATAGTAGATTGTTGTATAAAGGAAAATATCAATATAAACTTAAGTTTTGTAGGTAAAGTACAGGAATTATTAAAGCGTGGTACATCATTAGAGTGGATCTTAAATAATCTAGAAGTCTTAATATAAAAAAATAATTTCAATAAATTAATATATAAACTATTACAATTCACAAAGAAAATATTTATAATGAATATAAGATAAAGAACCAGTTAATAATACATAAAAGTAATTAGATATTAATGAAGGGGTGTTTTATATGGAACTTTTAAATACTGAAAATTATAAATCTAGATCAAATAATGTGATAGCATCAACAACTACAACTAAAGGAAATTACCATAAATGGGAACAATTTTATAAGGGGCTAGAAGTTAGAAAAGAGCAATATTCAATCAAAGGGATTAATCAAGAATACTGGAATAACTTTGAGAATAATAGTGATAAAACTAAATCAAGTTTAATTCAATATAAGAGTGCAGTTAAAAGGTTTATAGATTCAATTGATAAAGATATTTTGGAGATTAACACAAATGAATTAGAAAGCTATTTAAACAATTTTGAGGGTGTTACTAGAAATAATCAAGAAAGATATATTAAATCATTCATAACTTTTAGCATAGAGAATAATTTTGACAAGGCTTTAAAGTGTACAGATAATAGTTTAGTATTGAGTTTAATACCACAAGAGTATAGAATGTTAATAAATGTATTAATGAATAAATAAGAATTTATGAAAGATGGTGTAGTATATGGGAATTCCTAATTTTAGATTAATAAGTATAAGAAAGAAAATTGCAAACATAATAGGATATGATGCAGAATCTATCGTTTTAGAATCATACAATGACAAAGAAATCAACTACGTTGTATATGAAAAAGATGAAAATGGTTCAGTAACATTTGTGACACAAGGAAAAGTAGACCGAATTAATAAGAGAGCAAAAAAATAATGTCTTAAAATAGTTCTTTTATGGTAAGTGAAAAGTTTATAGAATTTGATAATAGTCAATAATAAAAGTATTAAATAATTAGGAGGTAGAAATTATGAGTGAAGCAAGAAGTTTATCATTTAGTGTGGAGGGTGAATTTGTAACAAATTTAGCAAGAGAGTGGTATTATGTTGAACATAAACCTTATAAGAAATCAGAAGAATTATTATTGAATTGTATGCAAGGTACAGAGCAAACAGAAGAAGAGTTAAAGAAATTAGTAAAAGATATTATGATAGGAAAATTGAAACTAGAAGGAAATTCAAATAAAGAGGGATTATATATCGAAGATGATGATTGTGATATAATTTATTATATTGATGGTTTGCAATCTGAATTAAAGAGAGAAAAAGAGAGTAAGGAAAAATATCAAGAAAAATTAGATAAGATGCTTGATGATATAGATGAAGGAAAATTAAGATATGAAACTGTAATAAAAAGAGATACATTAATTGATTCATTGTTAAAAGCAAGTAAAACAGAAGATAATTATGGTTGGCTATCTCCAAAAGGTGAATTTCTGCCTATAGAGTGGGGACAACATCAAGAATGGGCAACTGATTATATTAAAAAATCAGAAGAATTGTTAAAAGAGTTTAAAAATAGTGAATTTAGCAATTCTTCAGGAGATTTTTTAGTAGACGCTAAAGGATGGGTATTACTTCATAATCCAGCACAAGGAGTCGCTAAACCTTTATATAAGCAAGATGGTAAATTAACAAGAAAGCAAAAAGATTTTCTTTATCAATACTATACTGATAGGGATGAAAAAGACTTAGCAATATTATATAGGTATTAAAATTTAGGAGGAATTAGTAATGGAAATTAAATATGATAGAGGGCAACCAAAAGTAGAAGTTAATGAAAACAATCCAAGTTTTGATTATTTAACAGGAGAAAATAACAAATATATAAGCATTAAAGCAATTATTAAGAATGAAAAAATTCAATGGGAAGAAGATTTTAAAGTTGGCAGTAACGAATTAGCAGAACAACACATAAAAGAAGTTATTCAATTTTATAATGATACTTTAAGACCACAAGAATTACAAAGAGAGTATGTAAAGCTTGTCTAGGTAAAACAAGAGTTTTATTTGGAAGTTAATGTATATTTAGGAACTATAGTTATATAGTTCTTTTTCTTTTATACAAGAATAATTAAATATATTTTATTTAAATTAGTATTTACATTTATTATGTCATGACATATAATAAGTATATAAACTTAATAAGGAAGTGATTACATGGCTACAAAACTTACAGACGCACAGATTAAAGCTCAAAAGAAATGGGAAGCCAATAATAAAGAACAAAGAAACTACACAAAGGCAAAAAGTTCTTGTAAAAGTTTTATACGAAACAAAGCAACTAAAGATGATATTGAAGAAATAATTGCACTAGCAAATGAAATTAAATTAGAAAAATTTTAAAAAATAAATAAAAAATGCTTGACTTTATATATGACATGACATATGATTAAATCATAGAAAGAAACAAAACAAACCACTCATCGAAAGAGAGTTAAGGTATAAAAGGAGATATTAATATGAACAGATGGTATTGTAACATAATAAAAAATAGTGATAATAAATATTATGCAAATATGCAGATAGAAGGAAAAAATGTGTATGATTTATCTATAGATGTGGATTATAGAACATTAAGCAAGGAAATTGAAGATAAGACAGGAATCAGAATATTGAAATGCAAAGATATGATTTTTGAAAAATTAAGTGATACAGAAAAAGTTGCAACTATTGATTGTACTCAATACAGAAATGGGGATTGTAGAGTAACATTGAAAGAACTTAAAAATGGATGGCAACCAGCTTGGATGAATTAAAATAAATTATATAATATTAAGGAGTGGAGTTAAAATGGAAATAGATAAATGGATTGGATCATATAAAGTAAGGTCATTCCCTTGGATAGATGGAAAGAGAATATATTTCAATGTACAGTATTTTAAAGCAGGTCAATCAATCAGTAAACCACCTGTATGGGATAAAACAGTTTATATTACTGATAATGCTGAGGGCAGAAAACTTGTATATGAATTTACTGACTCATTAGTTAACCACGTTTCAAATATGAAAATAGTAGAAAATACTGAAATAACTTTAACTATATGACCAAGTTACTTTAAATGTATTTTATAGAAAAATAAATAATATAATAAGGAGGTGAAAATAGATGAAGGTAAGTAGAACTGAAAGACACATAATTAATAAAAATAATCCATTTTGGAATGCTTGTGATGATTTATGTTTTAAATCTAAGAATATGTTTAATTATGCAAATTATATTATGAGACAGCAATTTATAAAAGATAAAACTGTAATAAAATATAATGACTTAACATTTCAATTAAAAACAAGTGAACCATTTAAAGACCTTGGAAGTAATTCAAGTCAGCACACATTAAAAATGCTATGTAAAAGTTGGAAGTCATTTTTGGTAGCAGTTAAAGACTATAGTAAGAATCCAAGTAAATATTTAGGGAAACCAAGATTACCTAAATATAAAGATAAGAATGGTAGACATATTTGTGTCTTAACCAATATGCAATCACAAATTCAAGATGGATACTTATACTTTGCTTTTACTAGATTAAAACCATATAATAATCTAATTAAGACTAAAATTTGTGGACATCATTTGCAAACTAGAATAGTTCCTAAAGGAAATAACTATATTCTAGAATTGGTATATGAAAAGGAAGTACAAGACCCTAAAGAATTTAATAATAGAATATGTAGTATAGATTTGGGTGTTAATAACTTTGCTACGTTAACAAATAATATAGGGGTAAAACCTATTATTATAAACGGTAAAAATATTAAATCAATTAATCAATATTACAATAAAAATAGATCAAAGTTTCAAGCAGACTTGAAGAAACGTCACAATTTACACTGGAGTAATAGACTTGATAAATTACAAAGTGACAGAGACAACAAAATAGAATATTTTCTACACTGTACTAGTAAATCAGTAATTGAATATTGTAAAGGAAATGATATTAATACAATAGTTATAGGATTAAATAAAACTTGGAAGCAAGAAAGTAGTTTGTCTAAATTAACCAATCAAAATTTTGTATCGATTCCATATGATAAATTCATTAGTAAAGTAAAATATAAGGCTGAAAATGAAGGTATACAAGTTATAGTTAATGAAGAGTCATATTCTAGTGGAACAAGTTTTCTTGACTTAGAAGAACCTGTAAAAGCTAACTATAATAAGGCTAGAAGAGTTTATAGAGGATTATTTGTAAGCAATAAAGGTATAAAAATAAATAGTGATGTTAATGGTTCATTGCAAATAATGCGAAAAGTATTTCCGAATGCATTTGCTGACGGGATAGAGGGCATAGATTTTTGCCCAGTAAGAGTTAATATATCTTGTTAAGAGTTATATTATGTACTTATAAATGGGATTTGTGTTCAAATTTTGAATTAAAGTTCCAATAAATTCGGTATTTTATTTCAACAGAAAGAAAAGAACGCCCCATCATCGCAAGATTAAACGTTCTTCTCTAAGCCAATAAACTTAAATCTAATAGCCTAAAACAATAATGTTCTAGAATTATCACTTATAATTATATCTAATTTCATTATGGTTAGTCAATAACAGTTATTATTAAAAATATTTCAAACTATTAAATTAATTTATTAAATTATTGGAATCTTTTTAGACTATGAGTAGTATAATATATCAAAGGAACAAATTAAATAAGGAGTAAGTAAAAATGAATAAAAATTGTAAGCATGATTTTGAACAAGTAGCCTTTAACACAGATTTAGATAATGGAATGGAATTATACGATTGTGTTTGTAAGAAATGTGGAGAACATGCAGTAATAGCAGATACAAAATTAAACACCGAGGAAAAAGATTATATAATTGAATTAGTTAATGCAGAATTAAAAGAATATTTAAATAGCATCCTAGAAGCACAATTAAAGGATATAAAACAGGCTTGGAAAGATAATATAATATTCTACCTTGATGATCAATACCAAGCTGACAGAGATGAAAAAATGATAAAAAGCATATTAAATAAGATTAACTCATAATTAAATTCAGAAAAGATACTAAAGATAAGAAAACAATTTTATTATTCTAATATATAGTAATAAAATAAAGGAGCAAATAACAATGTTATATAATTTAATGTTGAAACTAAATGCAATTCTTGGAGATGAATGGATAGTCACCTACAGGAAGGACGAAATTTATACTACTGGTTGCTTAGAGTATATCATTGATGAAGAAAGCTATGAATATTATAGAGTTAGCATCATTGCAGATGGATTCCTAACTTACGATTTTACAATGAGTAATCAAGACGGAGAGAGAAATATAAGGTGTCATTATTTAAAGGAAGCTAAGGTTATGGAGTTATTCTATAAAGCAATTCATAAGGATCTAGAATTGTATAGTTATTAAAATGAAAATATTTAATAAATTAATGTAAGAAGCATTGCAATTCGAAAATATAAATGGTATAATTTAGTTACAGATTAAGAAAATAATAAATTAGGAGGTAAATCAAATGAAAGGCATAATTAATGGATTAATCCAAGCTAGAGAATATAAATTAGCTATTAAAATGATGTTAAGAATGAAAAAACAAACTTCTAAATAAATAAAAATACATAGAAGGATAAGTATGTTATAAACTAAAGTTAAGATATATGAAATATTGAATTTATAAGGAGTGAAGAAAAATGAAAGATACAAAAATTGAAAATATATTTAAATCAGAGATTGATAAGTTATCGGAAATAGAAAATCTCTTATTATTAGTTTCAGATAGTGCAACTTTGGCATGTAAAATTGCAAAAGAAAGGTTTATTGGTGTAGAATTAAATGAAGAATATATAAATAAAGTAGAAAAGTTGCTAAAATCATAATTTTAAAAGGAGTGAGGTAGTAATATGAGATCTATAAAATGTGTTAAGAAAATAGGCAATATGATGTTGACTATTAAGGGTATTGTAAGTGAAGAGATGTATAATTCTAACAAAGAATTAATTGCATACCAAGTTAAATATGATGGTGTTTACAGAATATGCAGAATTAAAGAATGGGATATTGAATTAGGTGGATATATTTTATAAAAAGACCATAAATACATTGGTTTATGGTGATAAATTAAGAGAGGATTGATTTGGAATGTGTGATTATTGTAATGGCAAAGTTCCGTTTCTTGATAATAAAGAAGATGATATGGAATTGATAGGATATATAACTAAAGACGAAGAAAAGACTAATACAATGATAGAAATTAGATATAAACATCAAGTTGGCATAATGATAGAGTGGACTAATTTTAATTACTGTTCAATATGTGGAGAAAAATTAAGATAAATCTATCATTTTACCAAATTATTAGTGTTAGTTTTCAGAGGTTATAAGGAATGTTTTTCTTATAACTTGCATAAGATTAATATAAAAAATAATTAATAAAATAAATTATAATATTAAGGAGAGATTAATAATGGAAAATAAAAATGGTATAGAATTACATGAAAGCGTAGTTAATTTTCTTAATTACCTGCATACTATTAAAAATAGAAGTGATCAGACAATTAGTGGTTACGAAAGTGATTTAAGAGTATTTTTTAATTATATATTAAAAAATAAAAATAAACGAAAAATAAACAATAAATTATTAAAAGAATTAACTTTAGAGGACTTGCATAGTTTTATAGGCTATTTATCACAAAAATATACAGATAAAAAAGGAAATGAAAGAAGTATAAATGCACCAACTACTAGAGCAAGAAAAGTTGCATGTTTACAATCTTATTTTAAATATTTGTATAAAATAGCTAAATTGATTCCTGAAAATATATCTGAGAAATTAGAAAGTCCAGACATTGAACAAAAAAATCCCATCTATTTAACTTTAGAGGAATGTGAAGCTTTATTAAAATCAATGAATAAAGACTACAAAAATTATGAACGTGACTTTTGCATTATAACTTTATTCCTTCATACTGGAATGCGTGTAAGTGAGTTAGCTAATATATTATATGATAATATAAAAGGGGATGTACTTACTATAATTGGAAAAGGAAATAAAGAAAGGACTATATATTTGAATGATGCAAGTTTAAAAGCTATAAAAGATTATTTAATTTTTAGAGATGATTATAATATTACTGATGGCAGAATGTTCAATATCAAAAAGAATGCGATAGAAGTTTTCGTAAAAAAATATATTATAGATGCAGGAATAAAGAACGGGGAAGATTACACTCCTCATAAACTTAGACATACTGCAAGTATGTTAATGTATAAGTATGGAGAAGTGAGTATAGTAGAACTTAAAGATATACTTGGGCATAAAAATATATCGACTACAAATATCTATGCTCATGCTGATAATGAGACATTAAGAAAAGCAGTTAAGAATAATCCGTTAAATAACTTATAAAAGCAGTGGCGTGATAGCCACTACAAACCCTTAAAATAAATCTTTTATTTGAACATGACTAAAATATGGATAAATGATATAATTAAGAATATTAAGGAAAAGATTAAAATTCATAGAGTGGAAATTGAAAAAATTGATAATATAATGGTAAACTAAAAAATATAAATAAGGAGGACAAAATCATGGAATTTGTAGGAATTATAAAATTGAGAAACGGTCACAATATACCAGTAAAAATTAATGCAGATAATGAATTTGAAGCTAAAGAAGAAATTGAAAGAAGTAGTAGTCAAGTCACTAATCAACCAATAGAAGAAATTATTTGTGCTAGTTTAAGATTTGGATTTAATATTATAGAGAAAGTAAAATAGGAAATTTATTTTAAGTAATAATTAATAGGAGGGATTTTAAGATGGATATAGAACAAAGATTAAGAAATGAAAATAATTACTGTTTTATAAAACATATAATAAGAAAGAATATTGGTATGTATAAACCACAATGCGAAAAATCTGGTAATTTCTATAATTTAGCTGACACTTCAAAAGATGAAATTTTAAATGATTTAAAAGAAGAATATAATAACATTAAAAATAGATTTAACTTTTAGTAATGAAAATTAACTTAAAAATCTGATTTTAT
>Ga0302215_10003618_pt1 | contig 10320 bp, 9 predicted proteins | sample II_Fen_N3_1_FD_194580 | JGI IMG/M metagenome (GOLD analysis project Ga0302215, IMG submission 194580) | Peat permafrost microbial communities from Stordalen Mire near Abisko, Sweden - II_Fen_N3_1 | ecosystem: Environmental > Terrestrial > Soil > Wetlands > Permafrost | place: Sweden: Abisko... | reverse complement strand
TGTTGCATATATCTACTTTGAATTATTCAAAAATGATATTGCTGTAATGCTTATAAAGCTAAAAGACTTGAATACTAGTGTTTAGTCTTCGTCGTCGAAAAATTCTTCACTTTCAGCTTCAAGTTTTTTCTTCTCAGCTAATTCTTTATCTTCAATTGCTTTTTCTTCTGCTTTTTTAACTTTGTGTTCTTTTATAGTTTCCTCTATAAAGTCCAGCAGTTCATCTTTTCCTTTTTTCTTTTCGGCAGATGTAATAACCATGTATGGTAATTCCTGCCAAGTTTCTTGTAATGCTTGTTTGAAAAGAGCTATGTTTTGCTCTGTTTTTGTACTTCCTGCTTTATCGCTTTTTGTGAAAGCTATGATAAACGGTAGCGATTTACTTCCAAGCCAATCGATAAATTCAAGATCTATTTCTTGAGGTTCGATACGTGAGTCGACTAGAACAATAACTGTTAATAGAGATTTGCGTTTTCCAATATAATCTTGAATCATTTTGCTGAAAACAGAACGTTTCGATTTACTTACTCTTGCATAACCATAACCAGGTAAATCGACCAAAAACCAATTATCGTTTATTGCATAATGGTTAATACATTGTGTTTTTCCTGGATTTGACGATATATGTGCAAGGCTTTTGTTGTTGCATAGCATGTTTATCAACGACGATTTACCAACGTTTGAACGTCCTATGAATGCAAATTCGGGGAAGTCGTTTTTAGGACAATCGTTAATTGAGCCTGAGCTCTTAAAGTAGGCTGCTTTTTTAATAATCATTTTGTATTTATCTTGAAGTGTATGAATAGCCAACAATGTAGTCGCTATTGCTTAAAAAGTCTCTGTGGTAAACAAAAAAGTAGTAAACGTTTTCTGTTTCTTGATGGGTGTTTTCTTCGTACGAACAATCAATCTTTTTGGTGCTATTGTCAACATAAGCATATTGATAATCGTACATTCCTTGTTTTAGTAATAATGTTTTGGTATAAGCATGTTTAACGCTATCGTAAACCATTTTTGAATCGTCGTTTGCTTCCCAGTTGGTAATTGCACCAAAAACATAAAGATTTCCTGTTGGTTCGGGATCATCATATTTTAATTCAAAGTTTACGTCAACATATTCCGATGTTATAGCATCATCTTGTCCAAGGTCGTTTAGGACTAAGTAATTTCCATTTAAGTCGCCATTTTTTTCGTATTCTTTAAAGCGACGAGGCTCATCGGTTTGCAGTGTGTAAACATAGTTTCGACCATTAAAACGGTAATCGCGAATATGTTCTGTAATATATTTATATGTTTTTGTGTTGAAGCGTCGGAATTCATTACCACCTTCAAATAGATTGGAACCATCGCGAGGATAACTCAATTCGTTATTGTTAACGAAGGTTGGTTCCATGCTTGATAAAGCATTATCCCAACGTCCATTCTGAAGTACATACACTTTAATATCTTGATAAGGATTACGTACATTTAAGTCATTAAGATTTAAGTCTATATTAACTTCTTGCATGAGATTCATATTCTCAACAAAAGAAGATTTTTGGACCTTAGCATTGATTGTTATAATATCATTAACAACAACCGTTCTTGTTTCAAAAACCGGTTTCGATAAATTACTATCATTATATACTTGAACAAGATAATTTCCACTTTTTAATAATGTAACATCAGCATTAGGGAATGAAAATGTATAATGAACATAATCGATTGATGTGTTTTGAGAAGGTTGCCAATTAGTAATAGGTGTTGTTTCGAAACCTTTTAAATATTCAATATTCATTAATTTTGAAGGTTGCCAATCGGCATTGCAATGAATAAGTTTGTAGCTAAACGAATGCGACTCGGCACTTAATTCATCAAACATTACTTCTATTTGTTGTCCATCGTTAAGCGTAATCATTGGAAATGATAATGGTCTTCCACTAGTATATGCTTTTATCGTTTTAAAATTAGGGGCAAATATTCGGGTTCCATTCGATGGAATTTGAATAATTACGGTGTCTTTATCGGGAATACTATCGCCTGCACAAAAAGCAAAACTCTTTGCTGCAAATACCATTATAATCGATCCTATGACGATAATTTTTTTCACTTTTTCTTTCTAAATACTGAATCAATAAATGCAATTCCTTTTGCAAATGAATTTCGTATCAAAAGTATATATAATATTAGAGTTGCTAACCATATTATTGCAATATTAAAAACAACAGTGTCGATTTCATTGCCTAAAAATAGTTTGCGTGATGCATATAATGGTGTACGTCCAAATTGATGTTCGGGTTTTATGTAAATAGGATCGATGTATTGTAAAAGACGATTTCCCTTTTGAACAACCTTGTCGAGTTCCTTGGCATTTGTTACTTGATCGGAAAGTGCGTTATTGTAATTATCTTCTCGAAGGTTTATAAAAGCATCTTTGCCATTTTTATCAATCATAGCTCGAAACTTCTGTTCACGTTTTTCAAACAAATTTTCAAACTTTTCATTAAATGCTTTTTTTACGGCTTTCAAATAATCTTTTGTGTTGATATAAACTGATGCATTAAATGATTGTAAATGCAGTTTATTGATTTCATCGAAATGTAATCCATAAACCTTATCCATTCTTTCAATTTCAGTTTTAATAACTAATAATTGTCTTTCGTTTTGTTGTTTTAACGAATCGGTGTTGATTGACGTTTTGCAATAGTCGAGTTCCGAAATAAGCTTTGGAATCAAATAATCTTTATGAAACGTAGCATCGCTCATTGCTCTATCGAGTTCATAAAAATTGCTTTGATAGGGATTATTCTTAAATTGATTTACCGCTAAGGCTTCGTAAGACCAACGCGACACCATCAAATCGCCAGCGACGGAAACATATTGATAATTGGCAATTGATTTATGTAATTTATCGAACTTAACGATTACTCCGCTTAAGAGTAATTGCGGAACTAAGATGAATGGAATTGTAATATATATAGTAACAACCGAATTGAGACTTGCCGAAATATTTAATCCAAGCATATTGGCAAAACAAGCCGTACTAAAAAGTATTGCGAAATAACTAAAAGTAAGCCCATGTATTTCTAAAATCCAGTTACCTATTAGTATAAAGGTCAATGTTTGTATTGCCGATATTATGAAGAGTAATATAATTTTCGAATTGAGATAACTGTAATGACTTAAGTTCAAAAATCGTTCGCGTTGCAATAGTTTACGATCTTTTATGATTTCTTCGGCACTAATTGTTAAACCTAGAAATAACGAACAAACTACCGACATGAAAAGATAAGCAGGTAAATTTTCGTTCTGACTAAATACAAATGCATCGGAACTTGTACCATTTCCCGAAATATATTTTGAAAATAAACCCAATATAAAAGCTAAAGCTGGAGCTTCAAGAAAGGTTATCAGTAGATATTGTTGATTGGTAATTTTCGTTAAAATGTTACGAGTTAGAAAAATCCAAAACTGTTCGATGGCTTTAGGTAATTTAAAATTGCTTGCGGGTAGGGGATGTTCGGTTTCTAATTTTGGTGTTTTAGATTGTATTTCCGAAATATAAATCTCATGCCATTCACGTGGCGATATTTTACGACTCTTGGTTAATTTTCCATATTCATCGACAACTCGTGTTTCAACAATATGGAGTATTTGTTCTGTATTAACATTTCCACAAGTTGAACATTCGCTTTCGTCGGCCATCACAAAGTTGTTTCGACGTTTAAAATAGCTAACCGCATCGATAGGATTGCCATAGTAAATTAGATAACCACCTCGATCGAGTAGCAAAAGCTTGTCGAACATTTTAAAAATGTCGGACGATGGTTGGTGAATGTTTGTTATTACAAGCTTACCTTTTAAAACTTGTTCCTTGAGTAAGTCCATTACCATTTCCGAATCCATCGACGAAAGTCCCGACGTTGGTTCATCAACAAAAAGGATTGCTGGTTCACGAATTAGCTCGAGTGCAATGTTTAATCGTTTGCGTTGACCACCACTTATGAATTTGTTCAGTGGACTTCCAACGGTTAAATCTTTAACTTCGCTTAAGTCGAGATCAGAAAGAACCTTTTCAACCGTTTCTGATAATTGTGTTTCACTCAAATTGGCAAAGCAAAGTTTTGCACTGTAATAGAGGTTTTGAAAAACGCTAAGCTCTTCAATCAAAAGGTCATCTTGCGGAACATATCCAATAATGCCTTTAATCCTATCTTTTTCTTTATATATGTCGATGCCATTGATGCAAACCGTTCCCGATTGTGGTTTAATATTTCCATTCAAGATATTGAGCAAAGTCGATTTTCCAACTCCACTACCACCCATTATGCAAATCAATTCGCCCGATTCTTCGCTAAAACTTAATTTCTTAATTCCATTTACGCTTCTCTTAAAACGATATTCGATGTCGGTTGCTGTAATTACAACCTTTGCCGTTTCCTTATCTTGTAAAAAATGTCCTGCAATGTCGCTGTAATAAATAGGTTTGGTTTTCGAACTTCGAATCGACGAACCTTTATCGAGCATTAACATTCTATCGGGAAGAATGTTCGAGCCATTCATATATAAGTTCGAGTTTCCTTCGTATTTAAAGGCATACATATTGGAACTTGCAATATGTAGAAAGTGAATTCGCCCATTTAAACCTTCACGATATGTTTTTTCGGGCGATGATTCGTCTTTTACGTCGTCGATACTGAGATATTTCGACTTACTAGGCATTTCGGTAAATCGACCAAAAGAGAAATGAAATATGTTGAAATATTCTTTTTCGCTAATATTAAAAGCTTCGGCAACCGTTTCAACAAATTCAACCTCTTTGGGCGACATTTCGTAGCCATTTTTGATGAATTCCAAAAGCTGAATCAACACCACAAACTTTTGAACCTGTTGTAGATTCTCGTTTATGTGTTGGCAAATCATCAAAACCTTTACCGAGTTCGACGATGTTCGTTTATTACTTTTCGTTTGTTCATCGGTATTGTAATGATGAACTCGAACATATTCATCGAACAGGTTTAGATATTCTTCCTGACCTCTGGTATTTAGATGTTGTTTCAGATACGATTCTACTATCTCTTTCGATGTTCCTGTTTTGCCATCTTTATCGACTTTTGCAATTATTGCAAATAACTGCATCAAGGCTCTTAAAATCTCTTCACTCATTCTTATTCGCTCTTTGCAAAACTTTTGAAACTTGTTGTATGAAAAATTCGCCCAATCATTATCCCAACACAACCTTTGTATGTTCGAAGTTTAGGATCGTTCGTTTTGGGAACAATCATCTCTATCATAATCGGTTCTGTTTCGGTTGTTGAACAATTATATATCCGTGAACCTTTACGACTATCAAATAAAATCAACTCTTTCGATTTGCGTTCTATTTTCCACACTGTGTCGACTGTTGAAACTTTTTTGTATGCTGCAATTTCGAAAATGATATCACCATAATTATCTCTTAATGGCTTTCCCCAGTCGTCGAGTTTAGGAATGGGCTTTCCTTTTTTATCTGTTTTGAATAATGGGATTTGATTTTCTTTTTGTTCAATTCTATCAACAATACGTCGATATTCTTTTACCATCTTAAAAACCTTAAATTGTACTTGTCCTAGTTTCGGTTCGGAACATGTCATTATTCGAATGTCGTTGCCCGAATATAAAATGGCTTGTACCTTACAAGTATCGCCTGGTGAATATTTACCGTAGGTCGATTGTCCTCTAAAATCATACGATTTGCCAAAATCTTCGACTTTACAATATTGATTTGTTTTGCATAATTGAGCGTTCGATTGTGTTAATGGGAAACATAGCATACTTATAATAAGGATGAATGTGATTCCTTTTAATGGGGATTTATTTATGGGAAATAATTGGGCAAACACGAGGCTTGCCCCTACGGGATTATCGAATAATTTCATTTCGGAATTCAATTACCTTTTCGCCAATTTCTTTATATTGTTCTTTTGTAATTAATATGCCATCGCGATTTGTTCCAAGCTTTACATACGATGCTTGGAGATCGACTAATTTTGAAATATGTGCATTGATTTCGGGCGTTTTCTTTAATGTTGCAAGGTAATCGAGCAGATTATCGAGCAAATAACGTTGTTCGGTTATACGTTGAACAATTCTGTCGTTTTGATCGAATTTTTCAACAGAATTGAATCCTAAGTACAAACTCTCAACCCATCCACCAATTAAAATTGGTCCTAAAATATTCGATTTGTTATTATCTTCAAGATAATTGCACACCTTCCAATACGAATCGTTGGTTATTTGATAGAGCGAATCGCTACTATTGAGGTTTTTATCGATGCGTGTAACAATCGATTTGTCGTAACCATCATTAACCCCAAGTTCGCCTGCAAAGTTTTTAAGTGTTTTAAAGTAATTGTTGGTTTGTTGTTGTTGCTCATAAACGGTGCAATAAGCCAAATCGGAAGCATAAATTCCAAAGTTTATGGCTTTTTGCTCACTCGTAACATATTTCGATGAATTACTGAGTTTGTTCAATGCTTGAGCATTGTATAGAGCCTTATTTTCACGAATAAATAAATAAAATTCAACTGGCGAGGGGAGTTTTACCTTATTATTTACATTAGTCGAGTCGGTTTTAACGAGTTTAAGCGAATCGCTTCCTGTTTCCGAATTGTTCGACTGATTAGTACACGCAAAAAATAATGGGATGGACGTTAATATGAAAAAAATACGTTTCATAATGTATGTAGTATTACAATTTTACCTAGATATCTTAATTAAAAATATTCGCCGAATAGCAAACAATAGCAAAGATAAACTTTTAATCGAAATTGTAATAAGAACGAATAACTAATAGCAGTGAAAACGCAATTAAGGAATTATTAATAATAATTAGGCTAAAGCCAAGTATCTTTCTGGCTATTTTAGACCGTTGGCTAAAACCAAACGGCAATGAAAAGTATAATTTCGAGAATTTTATTGCCGTCGGATTTATCCGACGGATACAAAAATGTCTGACAGATGGGCTTTTAGCCCAATTCGATTATAATAAGTTTAAATGCGTTTTCACAATAACAAATAGCCATCTCGAAATGAAATAATGCAAACTTTCACAAAATATTGCCATCATGAAATGAAATTATGTAGCCATTACATAAAATATTGGCATCGTTACATAAAATATAGGCATCATTACATCAAATTATATAAACAATTACAAAATATTGCTATCTCGAAATGTAATAATATAACCATTACATAAAATATAGGTAGCGTTACTTAAAATTGAGCCTTAGTGAAATCAAATAATGTAAACTTTTACAAAATATTGACACTTCGAAGTGAAATAATGAAGCAATGAAATGAAATATCGGTATCGTTACATAAAATATAGGCATCATTACATAAAATAATGTAACTATTTACAAAATATAGTAAGCTCGAAGAGAAATTATGTCTATTTAAATATACTTCAACAAACTCAGCTTAGTAAAAACTTCACCATCGGTCACCCTGAGCTTGTCGAAGGGCTTTTAAATCCTTATTAAGATTTAATTTCAATCACATGTTTTCAGAATATTCTTTTTACCATAACGAATGACTTTTGTTTTTTTAATAGTGCGTAGCCATATAATTAAAAAATATGTGTTATTCATGTACATTAAAAAGCGGACATTCCTAGTTTATAGTTTGTGAAATATCTTTTTGATAAAATTTTTTAAAAACTATTGTTTTATGTTATCAAATTTTACAAATTTGCAGCCGTTATCGTCCGAGAGCGAAAACAACGAAAAATATAGATTGTAAAACATAAAAGGAATTAGAATGGGTACAAATGAAAAACAGTTTTGGGATATGCTAAAGAATAGTATATCGTATGGACGTAAAAATGAAATAATGTGGAATGGATTTCCCATTATTAAAACAAGGTTTGAAGCTACAGAAGCATTTGAAATGCAAATAGCAGAAGAGTTTTTGAAACAGCAGCAAAGCAAAACCGAGGGACATACAATAAGTAAACGTGCCGAAATAGACGGTTTAGTTAAAAGTACCTATCGTTTGTCGCGTAATTTGGCATTTTATGCAAAAGAAACACATAATATGATTTTGCTTTCTGCTATCGATTTTGCCGAAACCGACTTAAAACAAGCATCGGAGGTTGATAAGTTTAATCATTTTAAAACAATTGTTAAAAATGGTCGCGATTATCTCGAACATTTAGAAAATTATGGAGTTAGTGCACGTGTAATCTCTGCATTAGAATCGTCAATAGCTTATACCGAAAAGCTTCCTGCACAAGTAAATCTTGTAAGTAGCGACCATAAAATGGCAACCAAAGCAATAGCTCAATTGATAGTTGATGCTCGTAAAAATCTAGATATACTCGACGATGCTTTTGAAGGTATGGTACACGATGAAACGTTCCTTGATGGTTGGTTCGATGCTCGTAAAATAAAAGGACGTCATCAAAGTAAAAAAAGCGAAATGAGTAAAGAATTGCATGAAACCCTAGTTTAATTTGTGTTCATTGTATAGTTCAATGTAATATTAAAAAATAGAATAAGGAGTATATATAAAAAACAATTTTCAAAATTAGCCATATAGTAAGCCGCCGTAGAGACGTAATATTTTACGTCTCTACAGTAATATTATACGTCTCTTGCAAAATTTAAAAGGTTTTACAAAAAAGGCATAACGAAAAAAATGAAATTTTAATAATTCCCGAATATAATATAGAGTAAGCCGAAAATCTAAAGAGTAGGTACAATAAAGTAAAAATTAAATGTAAATGAAAAGGTTATCGTTAATTGCAATGATTGTTTTGATTGCAAATGTATCAATGCTTAAAGCACAAACGACAAAAGGGAAATATTTAGTAGGAGTCTCATCAGCCATTAGTGCAAGTGGAGAATCAAATTCTTTTTGTAGTATGGGGTATAGTACTAGTAAAACTAACTATGGTTCATCAAAAAGTACATCAAATAAACAATGGTCATTAGGAGCAAATGCTTCACCTAAATTAGGCTATTTTGTTGTAGATAATTTAGCTCTTGGATTAAATGTTAGTGTATGGGCACAACATACTAATGTGAATAATGATTATTCAGTCAATTCGTCTCTTGTAGGTGCTGGTCCATTTGTTAGATATTATTTAGCAAGTGAAAAAATTAAACCATTTTTCGAAATTGGAGGGTATTATGGACAATATGGATCTAAATATTTAAAGTCAAGTTTTTCTAATCGTTTAAGTAGCATTGTTAATGTTGATTGTGCTGCTGGTTTAGCATTCCCAATTGGCGACAAAGTAAACTTTGACCTTCAATTGAACTATGATTATTATTACAATAAACAAATTATAAATAATCCAGTAAAAGTTAGAACAAATACGTCAACCGTTGGATTAAAATTAGGTTTTGTTGTTCTTTTGGGTTCATAGATTTAAGTTTTGTTTGTGGGTGTTAAGGAGGTGCATTGTAAAAGATTCATCTCCTTTTTTGTTTAAAAACGTTACAAGGGAATAATTAATAAAGAATAAACCACGCAACCTTTCCAACTATTAAAACATCTTAGCTATAAATACTAAAAAAATATGAAAATGAAATCCACAATTATAGCAATGATGTTACTTGGATTCGTTGCTTGCAAAAAAGACAATGAAGCAAAACCTCAAGTAGGCAACAATAAGCTGATTGGATATTGGTTAAATCCAGTTTATACCGATTCAACAGTAACATATGGTAGAGTATCGGAACTTAAAGATAAAAACTATGGAATTGTTTTTAAAGCCGATGGTACATGTATAGAAAGAAAAATAAATGGATGGTGCGGAACACCACCAGTTACATACAGCGATTATAATGGAACTTGGACAATGGCCGATTCTGTCATTTCAATAAAAGTTGGATATTGGGGTGGAGTAGCTAGTTACACGTGGAAGCTTAAATCTGTAACAACTGATAGTTTGAAAATTGTAATCAAGGAACAAAAGTTTCCTTATCCAATGGTAGACTAAGAATAGAGAACTCAAATTAATATATACATTAAATATTTAAAACGTATGAAAGCAAGTATGGCATGTTTAGGATTCATTATTGTGCTAATGTCGTGTGCAAAAAAAAGTGAAACAACTAAGGTTTTCCTGAATCTTACAAAGGAGAATTGGATTACATCAAAAAATGGTGAGTTTAGAAATACCAAAGTAATTCTTTCGGGAACAACAAATGCCGATAAACTAACTGTTGAAACCTATGGCGATGGAGTTCTCGATCAACATCCAATTGTATTAGATTCAAAAAAGAGTTTTAGCAACGATACTGTTGCAATTTCATTTCAATATCTTGGAACATCGCCTTACGACTCAAC
>Ga0302215_10003617_pt1 | contig 10322 bp, 9 predicted proteins | sample II_Fen_N3_1_FD_194580 | JGI IMG/M metagenome (GOLD analysis project Ga0302215, IMG submission 194580) | Peat permafrost microbial communities from Stordalen Mire near Abisko, Sweden - II_Fen_N3_1 | ecosystem: Environmental > Terrestrial > Soil > Wetlands > Permafrost | place: Sweden: Abisko... | reverse complement strand
CCAGCTCTCCGGTTTCAGCGTATTTGACCAGCAACGTGCCGTCAATGGGGCTGCTGATGTACGAGCGACGCAATTGGTCATTGATTTGGTCGACCTGAATCTTGAGCGCTGAACTTTCCTTGTTGATGCCGCTGTTGCTGCTTTCCAGGGTGGTTTTGGTAGCTACGAGTTGTTTGGTGAGCACCTCGATTTGCGCATTCAGGTCATCCAATTGCTTTTGGTTGGCGGCATTGGCCTTGACCAAGTTTTCCACCCGGTGTGTTTCGGAACGGGCTGTGGCAATTTGTTGCTCCAGAGCGGCAAGTTGCACTTCAACATCTGGTTTCCGCGTTTGAGAAGCTTGAATGGTGGCCATTAATTGTTTCTTGCGCAGGTCCAACTGAATGGTATCTATGAATCCGAGGTTGGCACCCGCTTTCAAATCCTGACCTTCTTCCACCTTGAAATTCAGAATGGTTCCCGTGGCCTGTGCGGATACGATGACTTCCGTCGCTTCAAAGGTTCCGGAGGCGTCGGACGTTCCATTTTTAGAGTGACAGGAAACCAAAAGCAGGAAAACCGGTACGGTCAGAAATAATTTGTTACGTAACATATCGTTGAATTTTAATTGTTGGTACTGTACTTGAGGTTTTGGATCTGAAGCAGGAGTTGAATCTCATGCAGGGCTTTCTGTTGCCTGGCGATGCTTTCGGCATTGATTTCCCTTAAAAGATCGGTCACGGTATTGACCCCGTTGTCTACTTTTGCCGAACAGGCATTTTTAATGTTGGTTCGCAATTGAAGAATGTCGTCATCGGTGCGCAAAAGTGCGCGCATCTTTTCAATTTCCGTATTTTGTTGACTGATTTTCAGGTTGTTGTTGAAAAGAAAGGTTTCTTTGGCCACATTGACCATCTCCTTGTTGAGCTGAATATTGTCCAGATTGTTCTTGCGGGTGTAGAAACTGCTGATGTTCCAAGAAAAGCGGACACCACCGATGTAAAAGGGTGCGAAACCGGTGGCGAGCATGTTCAAACCCGGACGGCCGTAACCACCCTGCAGGAACAGACCGAATTTGGGCATGATGGCTGTTTGTTCCAGCTGTGTTTGGTTGTCAAGTAGATGAAGCTGAACGTCGAAAAGGTCCAGTTCAGGACGTTTAATGGTTATTTTATCATCGGGCAACGCATTCAGCGGTTTGATAAAAAGGGTATTGGCTTCCATTTTTTCTCCGGTTAGGGCAGAAAGCATGTCTCTATACGATGTTTCGGCCGATTTTAGTTCCGTGCGACGCTGATCCACATTGAGGAGCTCAACGCTTAAGGCATCCACGTCCGACTGGTTGGCCACGCCGTTTTTGAGGCAAGCCTTGATTTTTTCCAGATTTGTCTGAAGTTCCTGTTGCAGGATGTCCGCTTGCATTTGTTGTTCATGGAGCATCAATATTCCGAAAAAGAGCTGATTGACGTGGTCCCGAAGCGTGTAAAGGTCCACTTCCAACTTTTGTTTTTCCAGTTCGGCGTTGTTTTTGACGGATTGCTTGCGGGCGGCAATGACACCACCATCCCACAGAACCTGGTTGACTTCCGCCACGACCTGATATTGGTCTTTGCTTTGGTTGATGGACATTGCACCGCCGGGCAAATTTAGTGTCAAATTGATGGCATCGGACTGCAAAGTGGCGCGGCCGGACAAGGTGACCTGCGGAAGGTAAGCGCTGGAGACATTGGAGAGATTGAAATCCGCTGACTTTTGAATCAAGTCAAATTGCTTGATTTGCGGATAGTTCTGTCTGGCCTTTTCCTGCAGGGCATCAATGGTATATTGAGCAGAAAGGGTCTGAGCCAACCCGGCCGTCAGGATTAATAATAGAAGGGTACGCTTCATAAAGTATTGGGTTTTAAGCTTTGCATGATGGTTTTAATATTGGAAGCTTTGCGTTCGTCCAACAACTTTTCCATGACTTCGTCCGTGGATTGAGTAAACATCTGAATCAACGGTTTGGCAAGAAATGCGATGAGGTTCAAGGAGATAATATTGAAAACCAGGTCGGTTGCCTGGCTTTTGCAGATTCGACCGGCTGCGAATTCCACATCCAGTTCGGATTGCAACTGCTTGATCACGGGCATTGGCAAATCGGAGAAATTTTCGAGCACTTTTTTGGCAAGCTCACCGTTGGTGGCTACTTCATTAAAAAACATTACCGGTATCCGTTCGTTTGCCCGAACCATGTCAAAATGAGCGCCTATCCGTTTGGCCAATTTTTCTTCAAAAGGCAAGTCTTCTTCGCTGACTTGGAGAAAAAAGGATAAGAATACGGAGATTTTTTTTCGAAAGACCAGCCCGAAGAGGTTTTCCTTGGAGCGGTAGTAATAATGCACCAACGCTTGGTTGCATCCGGCTTTCCTGGCAATGGCAGTAGTGCTGGTGCTTGCGTAGCCGTTTTTAAGGAAGAGTTCTTCGGCAGCTTCCATAATGGCTTGTTCGGTGGTTAATTCGATTTTATCAAGCATGAATTAATAGAATTATTTAATAGGTCTATTAAAACACAAATTAAGCGAGGTTTTGCAACATTCGCAAGTATTTGGAACTATATTTTCAAGTTTAGGCAAAAAAAAGAGGCTGCCATAAAAGACAGCCTCCACCCAATACCTAAAAACCTATATAATCTTATTGAACCTGTAAATTTCTTTGAATCAATTGTAAGCTACGGTCACATTGAAGGTGCCTGCATACGTTCCGGCAACAGTGGTTGAAGTAGTGGTCAGGGTTCCGCCAACATAGAAGACATCACCTGTACCGATTGTTCCGATTGCACCGTTTGAGCAAGTGAATGCCGTGATGTTCAAAATATTCGTTCCGTCCGTGATGGTCTGAGTCGTTGAAGGAATAGTAATGGCATACGTTTTAGCACTTTCACCAGTAACTGTAAATTTTGCAGCAGTCTGTGGAGCGCTGGTCAAAACGATAGCGTCACCGGTTACAGTGATGGAAGGTGATGCAACAGATCCAACAAGAATCGTTGAACTTCCGGTCGTTCCGCGGGCAATAACTCCAAAATCCAAAGCCTGACTTCCAGTGTTGGCCAACGTGATCGGGGTAATGATGCGAGCCTTGCTTTGAACAGTCAATGTTTTGTTGGCAACGTTGTCAGCTGCAAAAGAAGTAAAAACGAAAGCGGCAATAGTGACTGCGGTAAGAATTACTTTTTTCATGTGGTTTATTTTTTGTTTTTTATTTTCTGGTTGTTTCTTTTTGACGATACAAAGATACGGCAGCACATCGGCCCGAACATCATAAAAAGCTTTACAGAAAAGATACAGCAGGCAATAAGGCAGGATACAAAAAAGATACTTCATAATCAGAAATATATCCATCTATTTGATTAATAGGCATATAACAAAGGCGCCCCAAATTGAACAGGGACGCCTTTGAAAAATAATACAGAACATTTCAGTTCAATAGAACTGGAAAATCATGGTGTGACGGAAGGTTTCTTCAGGCAACAAAATGGCACGGGGGAAACCGCCTTGGTTGGGGCTATCCGGGAAGAATTCGGGCTCCAGGCAGAAGGCTTGGCGAACCTCGTACATCTGGCCGTTCAAACCGGGAACTTCACTTCCCAGATAGTTGCCACTGTAGAATTGTACACCGGGCATGGTGGTGTATACACGAAGGCCGATGCCGCTTTCGGGAGCAAAAGCATCTGCAGCCATTACCAAGTCGTCAAATTCTTCCTTGTTCAGAACGAAGCAATGGTCGTAACCTGCACCGGCTGCCAATTGTTCGCCGCCGGCTTCAATGTCCTTACCGATGGGTTTGGTTTCCTGAAAATCAAAAGCGGTGCCTTCGACAAAACGGATTTCACCCGTAGGAATGGCATCGTCGTGGATGGGAATGTAGCGGTTGGCGTTGATGCGCAGGGTGTGACCGAGAATATCGCCTTCGCCGTTCAAATTGAAATAGGCGTGGTTGGTGATGTTGACCGGCGTTGCTTTGTCGGTTTTGGCTGTCACTTCCATGCTGAGCTCGTTGGTTTCAGACCAGCTGAACTCCACTTCCACCTGCAGATTGCCAGGATAACCCTCTTCGCCGTCTTTGGACAGATAGCTCAGCACCAAGGATTCACGTTCTATTTTGGCATCCCAGATTTGGATGTGGAAACCGTTCGGGCCGCCGTGCAGGGCGTTGGGTCCGTTGTTGCAAGCCAAGGTGAACTCTTCACCGTCAGCCAGGAACTTGCCTTTGGCAATGCGGTTGGCGAATCGGCCACAGGTGGCGCCTAAGTAGCAGGTATCGGTCAGAAAGCTGTCCAGTGTGTCGTAACCTTTGATGACGGAAGTCAATACGCCGTCTTTGTTCGGAACCAGGATTCGAACCAGACGTCCGCCCCAATTGGTTACTTCGGCTACGGCGCCAGATTCATTGGTCATTCGAAACAGATCGGCACTGCGACCGTCGGGGAGTTTGCCAAAAGGCAGTTTTTCAATCAAGATGCTCATAAGTTTTGTGTATTAAAAAGGTTATTTATATTGAATTTCGAGTTGTTCGCCGTAGGTCAACGAGCCAGCTTTGGATTCCCGCTGATCCATGGACCAGATGGGCCAACCGGTGCGTATATCAATCATCATGCTGCCTATTTCATTTTGTTGCAGGTTCTTATAATTGTTCAGCTCCATTTTAAGATTGTCCGAAAGCGCTTTGCGGTAATCGCTCATGTCCAGAATGGTGGCATAAGCCATGACTGCAGTCTGGTTGGTCCGATCGATGGTAGTCAGCTTCTTGCGTTGAATGCCCGGCAAGGGTTTGGAGGTAAACCGGCTGGTGACTTCGACAGGTACATTCACCACTTCGCCAAGGGTATAACCCAATCCGTGGAACTGGTGAAACTGGATCATAAAGCCGAGGATGAGCGTTTCCAGATTTTCGCGTAAGGCGTAAATTTTGGCCACTTCAGCCTTCGAAGTCGAATCCAATTGTCCTTTAAAGGCATCCAAGACCTTGGGCAGACCTGCTTCCAGGCAACCCGTCGCTGAAGTTCCGGTGATGAATTCCTCAAAAACTCCGGACTTGGAGATGCGGTAACTAATCAACACCTGGGAAGCCAAACCAATCAACTTTTGCAGGTAAGTATCACTCGTATTGATGGTATAGTTTGAAATCTTCCACTTTAGGATGTACGAATTCTCCGTGGAATCGGTCACAACGACTTCGGCCTTGAATCCGACGCGCAACATATCCGTGGTATCCTTTCGGGTGAGGGTGTAGATGGTTTTGGTGACTTCGTACCGCTGGTATTCGCTTTTTAGAAAGTTCGCCTTGAAGACCACGGAGGAATCGGCGCTTTGGGACATCATCGTCCAGGATAGCACACCGAACAGTGCAAAAAACAGGATTCGTTTCATGGTGCTATTCTTCTAGTTCATAAATTAATTCGTCGCGCAAGGCGGAAATGTCGTTGGAAGCGATGCCGTGCCGAATCAATTCGGGGGAGTCCTTATGGAAAAGTTCCAGAAAATCGGGCAGAATGGTATGCGTCGTCCGAATGCCGTGCTTGTAGATTTCCACCGCTTTCATGGGCGAACCTTTGCACCATTCAACATGACCTGCATTCAGGAAATCTTCGATGGTGGGCTGCTTATCCAATATCTTGTTGTAGTATTTGGTGGCCTGATCGTATTTTCGGCACATAAACGAACACCAGGCAATGGGGCGATGCGTTTTGTCGGACGATTCACTGAGCACTTCAGCCTTGAAATAAACATTCAGGGCTTCGGCGTATTCACCGGTTTCAATCAGGGTGTGGCCCATGTTCAGTATCAGTGCCATATCGTTTGGAGCCAGGGGTTCTGCCCTGCGGTAAAACTCCATGGCTTTTGCAGGATTCTTGAGGTGACGGTAGGTTGCGGCAATCCTTTTAAGCGTCCAAAGACTGTCCGGTTGAATGAGATCAGCCTGGAGATAGGCTTTGAGGGCCAATTCCTGCTGGTTGAGCTGCTGCAGGCAAAACCCGCGCTTCTGGTGCAGTTCGGCATCTGTCGGGCAAAGGCCAATCAGCACTTCGAATACCGCCAGCGCCTGTTCGTAATGCTTGTTCTTGAAATACAGCATGGCAATCCTGCGCAAAGCTTCTTCCGAGCGCACCAATTTGCCCAGACATCCTGTTTGGTGAAAATCCAAGGGTGAAGTAAAAGGATTCTGGAAATCCATCCGGCGGTGATGCAGGTAGAAAAACCGGTACAAGTCTTGAATATACCGGTTGGAAGCCATTTCGAGGCGGTATTTGTTGTTCATGCCCATGTTCGACTTGCGTACTTCCTCAAAAGCCTCACTGTCCGCATTCATCTGGTTGGACATGGTGGACCGGTAATTGGCAGGAACCTGCAACATATTGAAGCAGAAGGAGTATTTATCGGAGGAACAAAGGTAATCGGAATTGAGAACGGCATCCAAAACCTTGCTGCCTTCCAACGGGTTCGGCCCGAACAAGTCTTTCAAACTGGAATGGGAGGTATAGAACGGCAGGAACCAATTGTAGAATTCATTGAAGAAGGGATAGCCTTTCTGTGCGGAAAACGTGCTCATGTACACATCGATGCCTTCCAGTTGCATGTCGGAAAATTGTTGCATCTTGACGGAGAATTCCGCATTTTCCATCATATTCTGCCACTCCGGATTGAATTCGTCGGAAATGTCTTCGCCCTCTCGGAGCTTATCCTGGATTGCCGTACCCATTTTGGTCATTTCAGGCAAGATTTCCTCTTGCATGCGTTTGGTCACGGCATCCGTGTCCTTGGAACGAATGAGTTGGTAAAATATTCGTATGAACGATTCTGAAAGCTCGGGGTTGGTGTCTAAAAGGGCATCCATCCGCAAACCGATTTCTGGATACAGTTTCAGCCTTTTGTCATATAGGTACAAGTTCAGCACCAGCGCCACCAGGGCACGTTGCGAAACCTCCATATCCGGATGCAACACCTGATCGGCCAAAAAGAGCATTTTTCCGACATCGAAACGTTTCTGTAAGGAAAGAAATAGGGCTGAAATGAACAGTCCTTTTTCGTGGTCCGAAAAGGCAGGGTCGTTGAATACCTGGTTCAGATAGGTTCGGTCTTCGACCGTCCAATTTTCGGATACGAACAATTTCATAAAAACAAGGCCTGTGGCATTTTCTCGGAGACGAATGAGTTGGGCAACCTGCGTATCGCGCACATCGGTTTTCTCAACCAATTGGACGATGGTAAGCCGTTCGCCTGCGTTGCGCATGATTTCCACGAGTTCAGGCATGGGTTGGTTTCCTCCTACCCTGCTCACGCGGATGCGATCGTAATAAAAGCCCGGGGAATTGCGGGTCATCCAACTATGATAGGCCTCACCGGCTAGTTCGAGCAATTGACGACGAATGCCGTTTTCCACTTTTTCGCGGTCTGGATCGGGGAATCCTTCCAACCGATAGCGAAGCATGTAACGGTATTTGTTTTCGGTTTCCGTCAATTTGTCATAGGCTTTGCCGAAACCATTTTGCTGGATGAGGTAGCCCAATCCGGAAAAGGCGTCTTTGATGCTGAACTGTAGAACTTGGTTCAGGATACGGTCGTATAATTGAGTTGCTTCCGGTACGGTCATTTATTTCTCTTTGAATGGAACAAACATACGAAAAAACGGAGTGTTTATAGCCGGTCTTACCCGTAAAAATTGTAAATTTGTAGGCTCAATTCACCCATGCGACTCTCACTTAAATGAAGCACATTCGAAATTTCTGCATCATCGCCCACATCGACCACGGTAAAAGCACCTTGGCTGACCGTCTGTTGGAGTTTACTCACACGATGGCCATCACCGAAAACCAGATGCTGGATGACATGGACCTGGAAAGGGAACGTGGAATCACTATCAAAAGTCATGCCGTTCAAATGGAATATACCAGGGACGGACAAAAATACTTGCTCAACCTGATCGATACCCCGGGTCATGTGGACTTCTCGTACGAAGTTTCTCGTTCCATCGCTGCCTGCGAAGGCGCGCTGCTTATCGTCGACGCTTCCCAGGGCATACAAGCTCAGACCATATCCAATTTGTACATGGCCATCGAAAACGACCTGGAAATCATTCCGGTGTTGAACAAGATTGACCTGCCGCATGCCATGCCCGAAGAGGTGGAGGACCAGATCATCGAACTGCTGGGTGTCAAGCGTGAAGAAATCATCCGCGCCAGCGGCAAGACGGGCGAAGGCATTCAGGAAATCCTGGACGCCATCATAGACCGTTGCCCCTGCCCTGTCGGTGATCCCGATGCTCCGCTGGAAGCACTCATCTTTGACTCGGTGTTCAATTCCTTCAGAGGCATCATCGCCTACTTTAAAATCAGGAACGGAACAGTTCGCCCAGGCGATTTTGTGAAATTCTTCGCTACCAAAAAAGAATACTATGCCGACGAGATCGGTGTTTTGAAACTGACCATGACACCGCGTGACGTGCTTAGCTGCGGCGATGTAGGCTACATCATTTCCGGCATCAAGACGTCCAAAGAAGTCAAAGTCGGCGATACGATCACGCATGTGAAAAATCCGTGCAAGACGGCCATCGATGGTTTTCAGGAAGTGAAACCCATGGTTTTCGCTGGCGTCTATCCCATTGATCCTGAAGAATTTGAAGACTTGCGTGCCTCGTTGGAACGGTTGCAGCTTAACGATGCATCACTGACCTTTCAGCCGGAAAGTTCCTTAGCATTGGGCTTCGGCTTCCGCTGCGGCTTTCTGGGCCTGCTTCATATGGAGATTGTGCAGGAACGTCTGGACCGCGAATTCGACATGAGCGTGATCACCACGGTGCCCAACGTGCAATACATCGTCACCACACGCAAAGGCGATGTGATTGACATCCACAATCCGTCTGGCCTACCGGACTTCACGATGATCGAAAAAATCGAGGAACCCTATATCCGCGCTTCTGTCATTACCAACACCGATTATTTGGGCAACATCATGACACTTTGTCTGGGCAAGCGTGGTGAGTTGATCAAGCAAGAATACATTTCGGGCAATCGTGTGGAAATTCTGTTCGATTTGCCCTTGGGTGAAATCGTGATAGACTTCTACGACCGTCTCAAAAGCATTTCCAAGGGTTATGCATCCTTTGACTACCATCCCAACGGATTCCGCGAATCCAAACTGGCCAAGCTGGACATCCTATTGAACGGTGAACCGGTGGATGCCCTCTCCAGCCTCACGCACGTGAGCAACGCTGAAACTCTGGGTCGTCGCATGTGCGAGAAGCTGAAGGAACTCATTCCGCGTCAACAGTTTGACATTGCCATCCAAGCGGCCATCGGTGCCAAGATTGTGGCCCGCGAAACGGTGAAAGCCGTGCGTAAGGATGTGACTGCCAAGTGTTACGGTGGTGACATCACCCGTAAGCGCAAGTTGCTGGAAAAGCAGAAAAAGGGTAAAAAGCGCATGAAACAGATCGGAAATGTGGAAGTTCCGCAGAAAGCGTTCTTGGCCGTACTAAAGCTTGACTAAATGAAAACGTTCTTGGAGTTGGTGAAATCCAGGCAGAGCGACCGTGCGTACGACATCGATCGTCCCGTGGAAGCAGCGAAGCTCGACTACATCATGGAGGCTGTCCGACTGGCGCCTTCAGCCTGCAACGCCCAGCCTTGGAAATTCATTGTGGTGAACGAACCTGAAGTAGTGAAGGAAACGGCTTCCTGCGTAGCAGACAAAGCATTGGGAATGAATCATTTTGCATTCCAGGCACCGGTTTTCATCGTTGTGCTGGAGGAAGCGGCCAATTTCACCTCCAAATTGGGTGGCACCGTGAAACAAAAACATTTTCCGCATATGGATCTGGGCATCGCAGCCGCACACATTACACTGGCTGCTGCCGAACAAGGCCTGGGCACTTGCATTGTGGGTTGGTTCAATGAAAAGAAGATTCGAACTGTTCTGGATATTCCTTCTTCCAAAAGGCCTGTACTCGTGATTACGCTGGGTTATTCCACCCAGGCGCTTCGTGAGAAAAAACGGAAATTGACGGAAGACGTCGTTTCGTACAACAAATACCGCTGAATTTATTTTAATTGGAGTAACGCCCGGACCGGATAATGGTCGGAGGGCAACCGCTTCGTGTCAGCCTGATAGGTATCGGTCAGAATGTCGTATCGGATGACTTCGAAACGGCCGGTCACAAAAATGTGGTCAATGCGGCTGTCGCCTTGGGCTTGCAGGTTGTAATCGTTGAAGGTCGGTTTGGTGGCGTTCCGGTCCAAAGCCTTATGATAAGTGTCGATCAAGGTTTCAGCAATTAGTTGGTAACCCTCGCTGGTTTGGTCCATATTGAAA
>Ga0302215_10003608_pt1 | contig 10335 bp, 1 predicted proteins | sample II_Fen_N3_1_FD_194580 | JGI IMG/M metagenome (GOLD analysis project Ga0302215, IMG submission 194580) | Peat permafrost microbial communities from Stordalen Mire near Abisko, Sweden - II_Fen_N3_1 | ecosystem: Environmental > Terrestrial > Soil > Wetlands > Permafrost | place: Sweden: Abisko... | reverse complement strand
ACTGTAGCACCTCCAGCCGATTCCATCAAATCCAATACAACAAAATTTCCAATTAAAAAGTATAAGCAAGATACCTATGAGGATCTGAATAAAAAGTATCCTATGGATGCACCGAAACCTGATAATGTAAAGTCAGTCGTGGAATATGATGTAAAAACGGGAAATTATATATTACGCACTTTCGTTGGGGATACTGAAATTACAACGCCATTTTTAATGACCGAACAGGAATATCGAAACTTTTCAGCCAAAAAAGATATGCAGAGTTACTGGAAAGAAAAAAATTCAAAGGGGACAATAAATAACGAAGATAAGTTTTCTGTTTCGGACATGAAATTCAATATCGGACCAGCAGATAAAGTCTTCGGACCGGGAGGTGTACAAATTAAAACACAGGGATCTGCCGAGATGGTATTTGGATTCAAAAGCAATAAAGTAGATAATCCTGCTTTAACAGAAAGGATGCGTACCTCTAATATCTTTGATTTCAATGAAAAAATACAGATGAACGTGACCGGTAGCGTGGGTGATAAAGTTAATTTTGGACTGAATTATAACACAGAGTCCAGCTTTGATTTTGACCAGAAAATGGTGAAACTTGCATATAAAGGAAAAGAAGATGATATTATAAAAAATATAGAAGCAGGGAATGTCAGCATGCCCCTGAATAGCTCGCTTATAACCGGTAGTACAGCATTATTCGGAATAAAAGCAGAAATGCAGTTCGGTAAACTGAATGTGGTGGCATTAGCTTCCCAACAAGAGTCACAGACTCAAACTGTCAGTTCAAAAGGAGGTGCTCAAACTACAAAATTTGATATTGGTATTGATAATTACGACGAAAACAGGCATTTCTTTTTAGCCCATTATTTTCGGGATACGTATGAAAATTCAATGAGCAAACTACCTTATGTCGCATCCGGAATTACAATTAACAGGGTGGAAGTGTGGGTAACAAATAAACGTGGAAACTACGATCAGGCAAGAAATATTATAGCATTTATGGATATGGCAGAAGCCGAATCTATTGATAATCCTTTATGGACATCTGATAAATCGACTAAATTACCTGTAAATAATGCCAATTCTCTGTATGGTACAATCTCAAAAATTGATGGAATCCGTGACATTCAACAAACAAATTCAATTTTGTCATCAAGATATGGAAATAACAATTTCAATGGAGGTGAGGATTACGAAAAAATTGAAAGCGCCCGTAAACTTGATCCTACGGAATACACCCTTAGTTCAACTCTTGGAATAATTTCTTTACGAACAATGTTGAATCCGGATGAAGTACTTGGAGTCGCCTTTGAATATACCTACGGCGGTAAGGTTTATCAGGTAGGAGAATTCTCTACCGATCCAGTAACATCCCCACAGGCTCTGATTGTAAAATTATTAAAAGGAACTTCTCAATCTCCGAAATTACAAACCTGGGATTTAATGATGAAAAACATTTACAGCTTAGGTGCACTTCAAATTCAACCCGATAAATTTTTATTGAATATTGTATATCGAAACGATTCAATAGGTACCGATTTACGCTATCTGACAGAAGGGAATGCAAATATAAAGAATCAAATTTTACTTCGTGTCATGAATCTCGATAACCTGGATTCTAAAAATCAACCCAGTACAACCGGGGACGGAAAGTTTGATTACGTTGAAGGATTGACTGTCCAATCTTCTTCAGGGCGAATTATTTTTCCTGTACTGGAACCTTTCGGATCGTTTTTAAGTAAGAAATTAGCGGATGCTAATCTTACGAATAAATATGTCTATCAGCAGTTGTATGACTCTACGCTGGTTGTAGCGCAGGAATTCAGTGAAAAGAATAAATTCCATCTGGTGGGTGAATATAAAGCATCTTCCGGTTCAGAAATCAGGTTGAATGCCATGAATGTACCCCGTGGTTCGGTAACAGTTACTGCAGGCGGTGCAACCCTGGTTGAAAATAAAGATTATACAGTGGATTATACCATGGGAACCGTGACTATCATTAATACCGGTTTAATGGAATCAGGAACCAATATCGATGTCAAACTCGAAAATCAGTCTTTGTTCAGCATGCAACGTAAAACTTTGCTTGGAACACATTTAGAATATAAATTCAATAAAGATTTCAGTGTAGGTGGTACCATTATGCATCTTTCAGAAATGCCACTAACTACGAAAGTCAATACCGGCTATGAACCGATATCCAATACCATTTGGGGAATGAATACATCCTGGCGTACAGAGTCACAATTGTTAACCAATATATTGAATAAAATGCCTTTTGTAAATGCTACAAAACCTTCCACCATTGCCCTGAATGCTGAAATTGCGCAGTTAATCCCGGGTCATTCAAATGTAGTGGGAGCAGCCGGTCTGGCATATATTGACGATTTTGAATCAACACAAACCTCCATCGATATTCATTATCCGGCAAACTGGTATCTTGCCAGTACTCCCTATAATAATTCCGCTAATGCACTTTTCCCTGAAGCTGCATTGAGCGATAATGTAGGGTATGGTAAAAACAGAGCTCTGTTGGCATGGTATTATGTCGACCCGATGTTTAACAACAGCGATACCCGCACAAACCCCGATTATATCAGAAATGATACGGAGTCACAATCCAATAATTTAACCCGCGATATATTAATCCCTGAAATTTTTCCAAATAAACAAACCCTTGCAACTCAGACATCCAGAATGACAGTAATGAACCTGTCATATTATCCTACTGAACGCGGTCCTTATAACCTGGACGTGGAAGGTATGAACCCTGATGGTACTCTGGCAAATCCTACAAAACGATGGGGCGGAATTATGCGGAAACTTGATGCTACCGATTTTGAAGTTTCAAACATAGAATACATTGAATTCTGGATGATGGATCCGTATGTGAACGGAGGAATGGCTGCCAATAAAACCGGTGAATTATATTTTAACCTGGGTGATGTAAGTGAAGATATCCTGAAAGATGGTAAAAAATCATACGAAGCCGGATTGCCAATTGATGGTGATATTACTAAAACAGATACCACTACCTGGGGACGTGTTGCCAGAACTCAATCAACAGTAAATGCTTTTGATAATACAATCGGTGCACGTGTGATGCAGGACGTCGGGTTGGATGGATTATCTACTGCCAATGAATTCCTGTATCCGACCTATAAAAATTATGTCGATCAGTTGACTGCAAAACTGACACCCGAAGCACGTGCAAAAATGCTAGCTGATCCTTTTTCTTCTCTAAAAGATCCTGCCGGTGATAATTACCATTACTATCGTGGTACGGATTTCGATGCTGAAAAGCTCGATGTCCTCTCACGTTATAAACATTATAACAATCCGGAAGGAAACTCGCCCGATGCCAGTACTGTAGTAGAATCGTATGCCACTTCGGCGACCTCTATCCCTGACGGTGAAGATATAAATGGTGATAATACCATGAATGAATATGAAAAATATTATCAATACAAAGTTAATATTAATTCGAATGCCATGAATGTGGGATCGAATTATATTACCGATATGATTGAATCGGATGTTGTATTGAAAAATGGCAAGAACGAAAAAGTAAAATGGTATCAGTTTAAAATTCCTATTCGAGAGAATCCTGAAGCAGTCGGTGGTATCAGAAATTTTAAATCCATCAGGTTTATTCGTATGTTCATGACTAACTTTGATAATGAAGCCCATTTAAGGCTTGCTACGCTCGATTTGGTACGTGGTGAATGGCGTGGATATACTAAACCAATTCATCCTGTTTCTTTGAATCCTATTTCAGATGGAAAGTTGGATATTCAGGCAGTAAATATAGAAGAAAATGCGAGCAAGTCTCCCGTAAATTATATTTTACCTCCCGGAATAACCCGTGAAACCGATCCTGGACAGCCACAACTATTGCAACAAAACGAACAATCCATGGTATTGCGAGTTACGGGCCTGGCTCCCGGTGATGCCCGTGCTGTATACAAAAATACTGCTTATGACATGCGTCAGTATAAACGCTTGCAAATGTTTGTTCATGCCGAAAAAATGCTTGTTGATCCATATAATTTAAAGGATTATGAATTGACATGTTTTGTCCGTGTCGGTTCGGACATGGTGAATAATTATTACGAGTATGAAATACCTTTGCGCTTAACGCCTGCCGGAAATTATCTGGGAACCCGACTGTCTGATCAGCAAACTGTATGGTATCCGGAAAATATGTTTGATTTTTCATTTGAAGCCCTGACTAAAGCAAAGTTGAAACGTAACAGTGCCAAACAAAACGGCAATACCAATGTATCGAATACAATCCCTTATATCGTTTATGATCCTGATAAACCATTAAACAAGATTACAATTGTTGGTAACCCCTCTATTTCAGATGTTGAGAATATAATGATTGGGGTACGTAATGTAAGTGGTGCAATTAAATCAGGTGAAATATGGACTGATGAACTTCGTATGTCGCAATATGATGAATCAGGAGGCTGGGCCGCAATGGGTAACCTTGCTGTAGGTCTTTCCGATGTTGGAACAATTAATTTCTCTGGTCGGATGGAAACAGCAGGATATGGTGGAATTGAAAGTAATGTGATGACCCGACGATTGGATGATTTGTACCAAATGAATTTTTCAACTGCCATTGAATTAGGTCGTTTTTTACCTGATGCAATAAAATTGAAAATTCCGGCTTATTTTTCATATACCAATGAAACACTTTCGCCAAAATATAATCCAATGGATCAGGATATTCTTCTTTCCGATGCGTTGAATAATCTGAAAAGCCAGGCTTCGAAAGATTCGTTAAATCTGATTTCACAAACTGTCAATACTTCCAAAAGTTTTAATATCTCGGGGGCAAAGGTAAATATTAAAAGTAAAACGCCTCAGTTCTATGATCCTGCCAATGTTACTTTTACATATGCTTATAATGAAACGAATCAACACAGTTCTGAGATAGAACAGAACCTTGTAAAGGAACAACGTGCAGCTGTTAACTATAGCTTTTCATTTAATCCGAAACCATTTGAACCTTTTAAAAAAGTCAAGGTACTGGATAAACCATTATTTAAAATTGTCAAGGATTTCAACTTTAATTATTTGCCATCATCACTGAGTTATATCAGTAACCTTGACCGCCAGTATTCGCAGGTCAAACTTCGTGATTTAAATATTACATCAACTGATGGAAATACACCCGGAAATGTGGGTATTAATGCCAGCAGGAATTTTATCTGGAACAGGCAATTTGATATAAAATACGATTTAACTCGCGGTCTAAAATTAAGTTTCCAGACTGCTATGAATGCCAATATTGCTGAACCTTACAATACTCCTGAAATTGGGAAACAGTATTATGAATCGTGGCGTGACTCTGTGTGGTCGAATATAAAAAAACTGGGTACCCCGTATACTTATCAACAGGTGTTCTCGGCTTCCTGGAATCTGCCAATTAATAAAATTCCACTTTTCGACTGGATCATAACCAATGCTTCCTACAATTCCACCTACAACTGGAATAAAATGGCATTAATACAGGGAAGTTCCGAAAAAGCGGGTAATATTGCAAGCACTATGGGTGCATGGCAGGTGGATGGTCAGTTCAATTTTGAAACTCTTTACAACAGATCAAAATACCTCAAAGATATAAACCGGCGTTTCTCAAGCCAGACTGTAATGACAAAACCTAAATTTCAATCAAAAACATACAGACAGAAAGTTAAACTCGAAAAGAGTAAGTTAATTACTATCAATCACAGGTTGGGTAGTGACAAATTAAAATTTACTGCCATTGATCGAAACGGTAAAACCCTAAATGTTTTGTATAAATCTAAAAACAACTCTACTGTTGAAATTACGCCACCTATGAGTACGGATAGTATAGAGTTGAGTTTTACAACAATCGATGAATCGATACAAAGCCCTGCAAGAAAAACGGTTGATTTCGTTGCCCGCACGCTTATGTTATTCCGTCGTGCTTCCATTACATATCGTGAATCAAACAGTATGGTTCTTCCCGGATTTACTCCCGAACCGGGTTTCCTGGGACAACAAAAAGGTGATAATGGTGTTTTTGCCCCTGGATATGCTTTTGTATTTGGATTGACAGATGATAATACTATTCAAAATGCCAGTAATAATCACTGGCTCTCGAATGACACAACTATAGTAACTCCTGCAACCAGAGCTTTTACTTCCGATTTGGATATTAAAGTTTCTATCGAACCTATTTCAGGGCTAAAGATCGACCTGAGTGCCAAGCGCTATGAAGCAAAGAATACGACCATAAATTATTTATATACAGGAATGCCTAAAACATTTACCGGAAGTTATAACATTACCATGATGGCTTTGTCAACAGCTTTCAAAAAAACCGGAGATGCCCGTTCAAATTATAGTTCCGAACTGTTTAATACATTCCTGGCAAACAGACAATCTATAGCAAACAGACTAAATTCGAACTATACAGGTACAAACTACCCAAATGCAGGCTTTTTACAGGGAGGGGCTAATGCAGGTAAACCATTCGATCCCTCCAGGGGAGCCTATAATCTGAATTCGTCCGATGTATTGATTCCTTCTTTTTTAGCTGCTTATACCGGACGTGATATAAATACCATTGATACAAATCCATTCTTGTCAATACTTAGTATTCTACCAAACTGGAGAATAAATTATGATGGGTTGTCAAATATTGATTTTATTAAAGATATTTTTAAATCAGTCAGTCTGACTCATGCCTATTCCTGTAGCTATAATATCGGGTCATATACTTCGTATTCCACCTGGGTAGGTATGGGTGCTGATAACAATGCTTTCGGATATGTACGTGATGTACAAAACGACATGAATGCTTTGCCTTCATCGCCTTATGATATTTCGGATGTTTCAATTAACGAACAATTTGTTCCGCTTATCGGTGTCAATGTAGCTCTAAAAAACAGCATGACAGGTAAAGCCGAATACCGTAAATCACGTAATATGGTGCTCAATCTCTCAAGTACACAGCTAATCGAATCGGCTACTGATGAATTTGTGATTGGAGCAGGGTATATTTTGAAAGATTTCGATGTCATTCTGAGACTGAAATCCGATAAACAAACCAAAGTAAAGAATGATCTTAAACTCAATGCCGATTTATCATATAAAGATATTAAAACCCTTCTGCGGAAAGTGGATGAAAATATCACTCAGGCTTCGAGTGGTAATAAATTGTTTACTCTGAAAGTCATTGCTGACTATGTATTCAGTTCCAAAGTAAATATCCAGTTATTCTACAACAAACAAATGAGTACACCCCTTATTTCGTCGTCCTATCCGGTTTCTTCATCCGATTTTGGTGTAAGTTTTAAATTTATGCTAACGAGATAGGAGTGAGGAGTGAGTTTCTAAGAGGTAAGGAGTAAGAGGTAAGAGGTAAGAAAAGAAAGTAGTAAGTAGGAAGTCGGTAGTAGGAAGTCGGTAGTAGGAAGTCGGTAGTCGCTAGTAGGAAGTAAGAAGAAAGTAATGAAGAGTAAAGAAATTTCAGGACGATACAGAGTTTCAAGGAGCATTAGAACCGACATTTTGATAGTAAGGGCTATACTGAACAAATAGACTTTCAAGAAATTTATAAATTTGGTTTTGAAGGATCAGGATATTTACGGATTTTCATATAAAACAATAAAGGTGCAGTGCACCGACAAAATAATTTGAATTAATGATTCAAGCAAAATGTCGGTGCACTGCACCTTTATAATTTTTATATTATCTTTACAACATAATTCCGACGATGTGTACCTTTAAAATAATGGATAATTAAAAATTCATAATTCATAATTAAAAACTCATTGGTAATTGTTATGTCTTTTTGCAAGGAGAGAGGAGTGAGGAATGAAAGAAGAGGTAAGAGGTAAGAGGTGAAGAGGAAGTCGGTAGTCGGTAGTAGGAAGTAGTAAGAGGTAAGAAGTGAAGAGGAAGTCGGTAGTCGTTAGTAGGAAGTAGTAAGAGGTAAGAGGTGAAGAGGAAGTCGGTAGTAGTGAGGAATGAGGAATGAGAAGTGTTTACTTTGGAAAAGTTAAGAAGTGAATATGGTGATAAGTGGTTAGTGTAAACAAATTTCAGTACGATACACAGTAAATTGATTCTATTTTTTAGAAAACAGTAAATAGTCCCGAAAAAACGGGATGTCACAAGCTCCATAAATGAAAAAAATAGTAAATGAAAAATTAAATAGTAAATGAAAAAATTAATCTTCTTTCTTCTTTCAACTTTATTTGCTGCAAATTCATTTGCACAAATTTATGAGCCTGTAAAATGGACTGTAGAACAAAAAATCACAAGTGATAAAACTGCCGAAATAATTATTCAGGCTACAATTGACGAAGGATGGCATCTTTATGGGTTGAAACTACCTGAAGGTGGACCTCATCCTACTTCCATTGTTTTTGAAAAACTCGAAAATGCAACGAAGGCAGGCGAAATTCAAACCCCTTCAAAACTGCTGAAGCAATTTGATGCTAATTTTAATATGGAATTGAACTGGTACTCCGGTAAGGCAGTGTTTATTCAAAAAATTAAGTTTAATGATGCCTCAAAAGTCAGGATCAAAGGATATGTTGAGTTTATGGCCTGTAACGATAAAAGCTGTTTGCCTCCTACCAAATTCCCTTTCAGTTTGGGAGCAATGGCAACTAAGGTTGTTGCAAAAGCTGTTGTTCCCCCTACTAATAAAACATCCGATTACTGGAAACCCGTCATTCAGGAACTAAAAACCTTTGGTGATACCCAGGGTTCTGCAGGGGCCACTTCTCTCTGGCTTATTTTTATTGCAGGACTTATCGGAGGCTTTCTGGCATTGCTTACCCCGTGCGTTTGGCCTATTATTCCTATGACGGTAAGCTTTTTTCTGAAACGTTCGGACAATAAGAAACTTGGACAACGTGATGCCATATTATACGGACTGGCAATTATTTTTATATATGTGCTGCTGGGTATCCTTATCACTCTGATCTTTGGTGCCAGTGCACTGAACAGCTTATCAACAAATGCCATTTTTAACTTATTGTTTTTTGCTTTGTTGGTTGTTTTTGCAATTTCTTTTTTTGGTGCATTCGAAATTACTTTGCCTTCATCATGGTCCACTAAACTCGATGCAAAGGCAGACTCTACCGCCGGATTTTTAAGCATTCTCTTTATGGCTTTTACCCTTGTGCTGGTGTCTTTTTCATGTACCGGACCAATTATCGGTACACTACTCGTGCAGGTATCATCTACCGGATCCTTGCTGGCACCCACTATTGGCATGTTGGGATTTGCCATTGCACTATCTATCCCATTCAGTTTGTTTGCCCTTTTCCCTTCGTGGCTTAAATCAATGCCACGCTCTGGTGGATGGCTTAACTCAGTAAAAGTTGTATTGGCTTTCCTCGAACTGGCACTGGCACTTAAATTCTTATCTGTCGCCGATCTGGCTTATGGCTGGCATATCCTCGACCGGGAAGTGTTTCTTACCATCTGGATCGTTATTTTTGCTCTGCTGGGCTTCTATTTGCTTGGAAAGATACGTTTCGCTCACGACAGTGAATCAAAACATACTTCTGTACTGGGCATATTTTTAGCAATAGTTTCACTTGCATTCTCAGTATATATGATTCCTGGTTTGTGGGGTGCCCCGCTGAAATCCATCTCGGCCTTTGCACCACCGCTGTATACCCAGGATTTTAATTTGTATACCAATGATGTCCATCCTGCTTTTAATGATTACGATCTGGGTATGGCTTTTGCTGCCGAAAAGAAACTCCCTGTTATCATCGATTTCTCCGGGTTTGGCTGTGTCAATTGTCGTAAAATGGAAGCTTCTGTTTGGACTAACCCTGAAGTGAAAGAGTTACTTAAAAAGGATTTTGTACTTATTTCTTTGTATGTCGACGATAAAGCAACACTTGCAAAACCCTATGAAGTTCAGGAAAACGGACGTACTACATCCATCGAAACTATTGGTGATAAATGGAGCTACCTTGAACGTTCTAAATTTGGTGCCAATGCTCAGCCGTTTTATATCATGCTAGATAATGGCGGTATGCCTTTGAATAAACCCTATACTTTTGACGAAAATCCTGCCCGTTTCGTAAAATGGTTGAAGAGGAAGTAGAACAGCGTTCCGCGTTCTGCGTTCTGCGTTATGTGTTCCGCGTTCTGCGTTATGTGTTCCACGTTCCGCGTTCCGCGTTCCGCGTTCTGGGTTCCGTGTTTCACGTTCTGCGTTCTGCGTTTGGAAAGTTTGAGGTTTGAGGTTTGAGTTTGAAGTTCATCTGTTGTATGAAAGTAACTGAAACAAAAAACATTTATATTATCGGTAACATGTCA
>Ga0302215_10003604_pt1 | contig 10342 bp, 5 predicted proteins | sample II_Fen_N3_1_FD_194580 | JGI IMG/M metagenome (GOLD analysis project Ga0302215, IMG submission 194580) | Peat permafrost microbial communities from Stordalen Mire near Abisko, Sweden - II_Fen_N3_1 | ecosystem: Environmental > Terrestrial > Soil > Wetlands > Permafrost | place: Sweden: Abisko... | reverse complement strand
CAAAAAAAGGAGAAATAAGTTTACCTGAAGTGCATCCGAGTGATAGTGTTTCCATAAATTCTCCGGTTTCTGGATTTATACAAACCATTGGTGATATTCAACTTAAAATTTCTTTCTCTCTCAAAGAAAATACACTTTGGGCAAAAGCAGGATACGAAGTGGCCTACGAGCAATTTGAACTTCAAAAAGGCAAACTAGCATCTTCGGAAACTACAAACAAGGGCAAACTAAAAGTTGAAGAAAGTACGGATATTTTGAAAGCCTTCGGAAACGATTTTTCTGTAAGTTGGAATAAAATAACCGGAAGTTTGATTTCCTTGATTTACAAAGGAAATGAAGTACTTTCACAATCAGCAAAAGAATTTGAAAACCAATCGATAACACAGGTTTTCAGAGCACCAACCGATAACGACAAAGGCTTTGGAAACTGGTTGGCAAAAGATTGGAAATTGCAAGGACTGGATTCGCCAAAAGTAATTATTGATTCAGTTTATCATTCTATTCGCAAAGATGGTGCATTGGTAGTGACAATTCAAAAAACAAATCGGTATAAAAACGGAAAAGTACAAACTAAACTTACTTACATCGTTACTTCAGATGGACAAATAGACTTGGAATGCAAGTTTAACCCAATTGGAAATTTACCTGAATTGCCACGCCTTGGCATTGCATTGGCACTAAATGCCAATCTGAATTATTTCAGTTGGTACGGTCGTGGACCACAGGAGAATTATCCCGACCGCAAAAACTCAGCCTTGATGGGATTGTGGAATGGAAAAGTGAGCGAACAAGCGTTCAACTATCCTCGTCCACAAGAAACCGGCAATAAGGAAGACATTCATTTTCTTAGCTTGACAAATACTAAAAACCGAGGTCTAAAAGTGGAAGCATTGGATAACACTTTTTCAGCTTCGGCATTGAATTACACGGTCAACGATTTAACTAATGAAGCTCACGATTGCAATCTTATTCCACGCAAAGAAGTGATTTTAAGTCTGGATTGCGCTGTGCTGGGATTGGGTAACAGCAGTTGTGGACCGGGTGTTTTGAAAAAATATGCCATTGAGAAAAAAGAACATGTATTGCATGTGAGAATAACAGATTTGTAAAGACGCACGGTTGTGCGTCTTTACTAGTAATGATAAAAATAATTTATAATTACATATATGAAAACAACTTTACGTGGAATAGTTCCACCATTAGTAACACCACTTTTAGACAATAACACCATAGATGTTGAAGGTCTTGAGCGATTAATTGAACACGTCATTGCAGGCGGTGTTCACGGTATTTTTATTCTCGGCACAACCGGTGAAGCGCAAAGTCTTAGCTTTGAACTTCGCTATGATATGATTAAACAAACAGCAAAGATTCTAAAAAATCGTTTACCTTTATTGGTTGGAATCTCTGATACATCGCTGGTTGATAGCGTTTTATTAGCAAGTCTGGCAGCTAAATGTGGTGCCGATGCGGTAGTTTCTGCACCACCCTATTATTTCGCAACCGGTCAGGCAGAATTAGCTGAGTTCTACGAACAACTAATTCCACAACTCAAATTGCCAATTTATTTGTATAATATGCCAACGCATACCAAGGTTTCATTTGCACCGGCAACTATTCGTCGAATTGCCGAAAATCCAAAAGTAATTGGTTTCAAAGACAGTTCAGCCGGTGGTGGATATTTCCAATCGGTGATGTACGAAATGCGCGATCGTCCCGATTTTTCTATCTTTGTTGGGCCGGAAGAAATGATGGCTGAAGTGGTATTGATGGGTGCTCATGGAGGTGTCAATGGTGGCGCAAATATGTTCCCAAAATTGTATGTTGACTTGTACAATGCTGCTGTAGCCAAAGATGTAGATAAGGTTCGTGAACTTCATGCCAAGGTAATGCAAATCAGTTCAACTATTTACACGGTTGGAAGTTATGGTTCAAGTTATTTGAAAGGCGTAAAAGCAGGACTTTCAGTACTGGGCATTTGTAACGATTTTTTGGCTGCCCCATTCAACAAATTCGACGAAGAGCACAAGGATAAAATCCGTTTGGCTATTAAAAATCTTGATTTGTAAAAAATCAAAACTCAATAGACACAATAGTTCATATATAATGAAACTTATTGTGTCTATTTTATTAAAATCTTAAATCTAATTCTGAAACAAACAATAGTTCCATAAAAATGGATACTATTGTGCCTACTGTGATCCAAAAAATGAAGAATAAATTCTATCCCTGGTTTGTGGTCATCTTGTTGTGGTTTGTAGCATTGCTCAACTACCTCGACCGACAAATGCTTTCCACAATGAAACCGTCGATGATGGTTGACATTCACGAACTGGTTTCAGCTGAGAATTTTGGTCGGCTCATGGCAGTTTTTCTTTGGATTTATGCGCTAATGAGTCCTATTTCAGGCATTATTGCCGACCGTCTGAACCGTAAATGGATGATTGTAGGCAGTTTGTTCGTATGGTCAGCCGTGACTTTGCTCATGGGTTATGCGCATACCTACGATCAGGTGTACTGGTTGAGAGCCCTAATGGGTATTAGCGAAGCGTTTTATATCCCAGCTGGTTTATCGCTTATTGCCGATTATCACGATGGAAAAACCCGCTCGCTGGCAATAGGAATTCACACAACTGGAATTTATCTCGGACAAGCTTTTGGCGGGTTCGGTGCCACCATTGCGGAGCATTTTTCGTGGCAATCCACTTTTCATGGATTCGGATTGTTGGGCGTTGTTTATAGCCTCGTTTTGATTCTCTTTTTGAAAGAAAAAAAGGGTTATAACGTAGAATCTACAAAACAAAGTTCCTTGTTGAAAGAATTTTCAAGTTCATTTAAAGGCGTAGGAATATTGCTCGGGAATATATCTTTTTGGGTAATTTTATTCTACTTTTCTGCACCAAGTCTGCCCGGTTGGGCTACCAAAAACTGGCTTCCAACCTTACTTTCCGAAACACTACATTTAGACATGGCGCAGGCAGGACCTATGGCAACCATTACCATGGCAATGGCTTCTTTTGCAGGAGTACTTATTGGTGGTTTACTGTCCGACAAATGGGTGCAAAAAAACCTGAAAGGGCGAATTTATACTGGCGTTATTGGTTTGTCACTGACTATTCCTGCTTTGGTTTTGCTCGGTTACGGACATAGTTTCCCAACAGTATTGAGCGGTGCGCTTTTTTTCGGACTTGGTTTTGGAATGTTCGATGTAAACAATATGCCGATTCTTTGCCAGTTCGTTTCTCCACGCTACCGCGCAACCGGCTACGGATTGATGAATATGGTAGGAATTTCTTCCGGTGCAGTCATTACTAATTTTCTGGGAAAAACCGTGGACGCCGGAAATTTGGGTAAAAACTTTGCCCTGCTTGGTGTAGTGGTAGTTGTAGCCATTGTTCTTCAACTAACAACGCTGAAACCCAAAACGGTGAACATGACTGAATAATTTTTTGAACGCAAATTACGCAAATCAACACGAATAAGATTTAGATATTGAAATTTGCGACAATTTGCGTAATTTGCGTTCAAAATAAATCAAGCATGGATAAAAACTATCAATCAATAACAGAGCTGGTTATAGCTATTACCAAAGAAGTTGCGGCTTACATCAACCGCGAGAGCCTGAATTTTTCGCTGGATAAAGTCGAAACCAAAAGCAAAAATGACTTTGTTTCGTATGTCGATCAGGAATCTGAAAAGCTGTTGGTGAAAGCCTTGAAACAAATAGTTCCCGAGGCCGGTTTTATAACAGAAGAAGGAACTACTTCCAAAGCAAATAACGAAGATTATCTGTGGATTATCGATCCGCTTGATGGCACCACCAACTTTATACACGGCTCTACGCCTTACGCCATTAGTGTGGCACTTACCTATAAAAACGAACCAGTTGTAGGTGTGATTCACGAAATTACACGTAGCGAAACGTTTTATGCTTGGCAGGGCAGTAAATCTTACCTTGATGGAACTGAGATTCTGGTTTCAAAAGTAGATAAACTGTCTGATGCGCTAATCGTTTTCGGTCGTCCGCATCATTATATGGATCGCTATCCGGAACTACTCGCTTCAGTAGATTATTTTATGAACAACACACACGGTTTGCGACTCAGTGGTTCAGCGGCAGTTGATTTGGCGTATGTAGCTTGTGGACGCTACGATGGTCGGTATGAATTCAACCTCAAACCATGGGATATTGCTGCCGGAGTACTCATTATCCAGAATGCAGGTGGTTTTGTCTGCGATTTTAAAGGAGAGAATAAGTATTTCGAAAATGGCTCAGTACTTGCTGCCAATGCAGGAATTTTTGAAGGGTTGAAAGTGAAGATTGGTGAGATATTTGAATAAAACCTTTCTGAAACTAAAACCGAATTGAACCATTTCAATTCGGTTTTAGTTTTTTGAGTGCCTTCCTTATCGCAATTATCCAACTCGTTTTTCAAAGTCTATTTTGCAAATATTAGTTTTATATATTTTTAATTTGTTATATTTGTATTCCAAACTCTAACGAACAATAAAAAAAACTCATGACAACACGCAAAAAAATCTGGTTGATATTATCATTTGTCGTTCTTCAAAGTAGTTTCGATTGTTTTGGACAAATCACTTTTACAAAAGGGTACATTGTTGACAATAATAACAAGCATATCAACTGTTTGATTAAAAACAACGACTGGCAACATAATCCCACCAAAATTCAATACCGATTGAATGATTCTTCCGAAGTTATTACAAGAACTATCGACTCCATAAAAGAATTTCAGATTGATAATTTCTCTAGATACCTCAGAGCCACTGTGAAAATTGATCGTTCAACCCTATCATTATCTGGATATTCATTAACTAAGCTACCGGAGTGGTCTGAGGAATCTTTGTTTTTACGAGAGTTAGTTTGTGGGAAAGCGGGGCTATGGTCATTTTCTGATACTGAAAAAACCTGGTTCTTTTATAACATTGACAATTCATTGCCAGAACAACTTGTATACAAAGAATATAGTGCTAATGGTTTAGTAGGTGAGAATAACACTTTCAGACAGCAACTTAATGTTTATGTACAAAATGAATACACAAAAAAAATAGATGTCAGATATATCAAATATAGCGAGAAAGAGTTGCTTAATTACTTTAAAACCTATAACAAATCAGCCGAGTATTGCTCACGTACAGATTTTAAACGCCCTGCAAGAGAGATAGTCAATATTAAGGCAATAGCATCATTGGATTATTCAATTTTGAAAATTTATTTGGATAACACCCAATTTGATTTGGGGGGAAAGGTGAACTGGAAGGGGGGTATTGAATTGGAATACTTCTTGCCGTTTAATCGAAATACTTGGAGTATTACTTTCAATCCAACCTACGAACGGTTTATTTATAATAAGTCAACAACCCGTTATTCGTTTGTCGCTAATTGTCATTCATTTATTTTTCCTATAGGATTCAGGTATTCATATTATTTGAAGAACAATGCAAGAATATATGCAAATATTTTTTATAATTCAGCTCTTAGTGTAGACATAAACAACTTAGTAAAAGCAGATTTTAATATCCCAGTTGGTAATCAATGGCTTTATTGGGTTAATTTACCTCCTATAAAAACTTCACAAGGTAATAGTCTGATATATGGATTGGGGTTTACTCAGAAAAACATAGGAGTTGAACTGAAGTATTATGGAAATCGTGATTTATTTGCAAATTATAGTTCAATATATTCTGCATATTCAAAATTGTCACTTTCTATTTCCTACAAGTTATTTAAGTTTATGGGGAAATAGAATGGATTGTTTCGAAAACAATTTACACAAAAGATTTTAAGTACAAATAACCTAAATCTTCGTCTTGGAACTAGTAAGAAGAAATCAAAAAAATAGAAATATGTTCCGTCTTAAAACCTTTATGCTGGCTATTTTTGCCGCACTTGTCTTTCCCATTTTTGCTCAAAAATCAACTCCTGTTACCGAAAGAGTTTATCTTTCCGGTCGCGGTTGTGACGACATGGTGCAATGGGATTTTAATTGTTCCGAAGGAATGAATTCAGGCAAATGGACAAAAATCGGTGTGCCATCGTGCTGGGAATTGCAAGGTTTTGGAGAATTTCAATACGGTATGCGCTGGTACGGAAAAGCTTTTCCGGATGGTGTTGCCAAAGAAAAAGGGATGTACAAATACGAGTTTGACGTGCCTGACAACTGGAGAGGAAAACAAATTTCCATTGTTTTCGAAGCTTCGATGACAGATACCGAAGTAAAAATAAACGGTCAAAAAGCAGGCGAAATACATCAGGGTGCATTTTACCGCTTTTCATACGATATTGCCCGTCGATTAAAATTTGGCAAGAAAAACCTGCTTGAAGTAACCGTGAGCAAAGAAAGCGAAAATGCCGGTGTCAATCTAGCCGAACGTCGTGCAGATTACTGGAACTTTGGTGGCATTTTCCGTCCTGTTTTCTTGGAAGTAAAACCTGCAAATAACATAACTCAACTCACCATTGATGCTAAAGCTGATGGTACTTTTAATGCTAATTGCTACCTGAACCGCGCATTGGAAGGTGCAAGCATTAAAACCATTTTACTCGATGAGAAAGGTAATAAAGTAGCTGAGAATAGTACATCCCTCAAAGCAGCAAGTGATTGGGCTAATCTTCAATTCAGCGTAAAAAATCCCGTACTATGGACTGCTGAAGTACCAAATCGTTACACCGCACAAGTTTTCTTGATTGCAAATGACGGAATAGTTCTTCATCAAATCACTGAGAAATTTGGATTTCGTACCATTGAAGTTCGAACTTCTGACGGACTTTATATTAATGGCACCAAAGTGCTGATCAAAGGCGTAAACCGTCACAGTTTCCGCCCGGAAACAGGTCGCACATTATCCAAAGCAAAGAATATTGAAGACATACTATTGATTAAGAGCATGAATATGAATGCGGTGCGCCTCTCACATTATCCGGCCGATCCGGAATTTTTGGACGCTTGCGATTCACTCGGATTGTATGTGGAAAATGAACTCGGTGGATGGCACGGACATTACGATACCACGGTGGGGACAAAACTTGCCAAAGAAATGGTTGAACGTGATGTGAATCATCCGTCGGTAATTTGGTGGAGCAACGGCAACGAAGGTGGTTGGAACAATGAATTGAATGGTGAATTCTGGAAATACGACCTCCAAAAACGCCCCGTTATTCATCCACAGGGAAATTTTGGAGGGTTCGAAACCATGCATTACCGTTCGTATGGCGAAACTCAGGATTATTTACGTAAGCCAGAAATCTTTATGCCTACTGAGTTTTTGCATGGTTTGTACGATGGTGGTCACGGTGCCGGCTTGTACGATTACTGGGAAATGATGCGCAAACATCCGCGTTGCGCCGGTGGTTTCCTTTGGGTACTCGCCGACGAAGGTGTAAAACGATTGGATATGAATGGATTTATTGACAATCAGGGAAACTGGGCTGCTGATGGAATCGTTGGACCGCATCACGAAAAAGAAGGAAGTTATTACACTATAAAACAAATCTGGTCTCCTGTACAAGTAGTTGAAAAGAGTATTGATGGTAATTTCAATGGAATTTTCACTATTGAAAACCGTTACGATTTTCTGAATACAAACACTTGTCGTTTTGTTTGGAAACAGGTTAAATTTCCTGCTGCTTCGGACGAAAAAGGAACTGTAAAAGTATTGAAACAAGGCGAAGTGAAAGGTTTGGACATTGCAGCCCATGCAACCGGAAAGTTGAATTTGAACACATCAATTGATCCGCAAGCTGATGCTTTCTATCTCACTGCTATCGACTATCGGGGAGAAGAACTTTGGCGTTGGTCTTTCCAAATTCCAATTCAAAAAACAAATCAAACTGCAAATACTGGTTCAGTTCCTACACAACAGTCTGATTCTACAACATTGATTATCAAGGCAGGCAATAATCAATACTCTTTCAGCAAAAAAAATGGGGAATTGAAAGAGGTTTCTGTAAACGGGAAAACAATCAGTTTTGGCAATGGGCCACGTTTTATTGCAGCGCGACGTGCCGATCGTTCGCTGGATCAGTTTTACAATCACGACGACGAACAGGCGAAATTAAAAGACCGCACCTACACCGAATTTAGCGAAGCAGCAGTGTTTAAAGGTTATGATACAAAAGAAGATGGCAAGAATCTGATTGTAACAGCCAACTACAAACTTGGAAACCTCGATAAAGCCCAATGGACAATCTCACCAGACGGAACATTGACCCTTGATTACAGTTATAATTTTAGTGCAGTGGTTGATTTAATGGGAATTAAATTCGATTACCCGGAAGATAAAGTTCAAAGCAAACGTTGGTTGGGTGACGGTCCGTACCGTGTATGGCAAAACCGCACTCAAGGTCCTGTGTATGACCTTTGGGAAAACGATTATAACGATCCAATTCCTGGCGAATCGTTCACCTACCCAGAATTTAAAGGCTATTTTGCCAATGTAAGTTGGATGAATCTAAAAACTTCGGAAGGTGAAATCAGCATTACCAACGAAACGCCGAATTCGTATGTGGGCATTTACGAACCAAGGGATGGTCGGGATAAATTGCTTTATACTTTGCCAAAAAGTGGCATTTCAATTCTAAACGTGATTCCGGCTGTCCGTAACAAAGTAAATTCTACAGATTTAAACGGACCAACTGCACAACCTAAATGGGTGGACGGCGTTTATAATGGACGAATTGTAATGAAGTTTAAATAAGATAACCCCTAACCCCTAAAGGGGAACTAAATTAGCTATTCTTATATGATAGATAAAGAAAATATTGTAGACAAAAGTAAATCTAATTCCCCTTTAGGGGTTAGGGGTTCTTTTGGGGTCATATTCTTATTGTTATTAGTTTCAACTTTTTCTTTCGCCCAATCATCCCTTTACTCCCAATTTACCAATCCACCCGCTGAAGCCAAGCCCTGGACTTTTTGGTACTGGATGCACGGAGCAGTTTCAAAAGAAGGTATCAAAGCCGACCTCAAAGCCATGCAGGAAATCGGTTTGGGTGGCGCATATCTAATGCCGATCCGGGGTGTGGAAGGCTCAACTTACCCACATCCTGTCAATCAACTTACACCCGAATGGTGGAAAATGGTACGCTATAGTTTTCAGATAGCCGATAGTTTGGGTTTGAAAATGGGAATGCACATTTCCGATGGTTTTGCCCTTGCCGGAGGACCATGGATTAAACCCGCTGAATCGATGCAAAAAGTGGTCTTTACCGATACCATTATCAATGGCGGAAATATCAAAAACCTCACCCTCTGCCAACCGGAAACCGTTCAGAATTATTACGAAGATATTGCTGTCTATGCGCTTCCGCTCTTAAATTCCCTCTCCTCGGGAGAGGGATTTAGGGAGAGGTCAAAAAGAGCTGTGATAACATCCAATAACCCCGACGACACCATTCCTTTTTCCGAACCGGGAAAAGCGTTTCGTTCCACAACTCCCTGCTATATTCAATATTCTTATAAAAAGCCATTTACATTACAAAGCCTTGAAATTATTCCGGCAGGGAATAATATTCAGTCGCAACGGTTTACTGTTTTAGCGAGCAATGATGGCGTAAATTTTCACTTGGTCAAACAACTTGTTCCACCGCGTCAGGGCTGGCAGGATACCAGTTTCAATAAAACGTTTAGTATTCCGTCAACTACTGCCAAGTATTTCCGGTTCTCATGGACTCCCGAAGGCAGTGAACCCGGTAGCGAAGATCTGGATGCTGCAAAATGGTCTCCAACCCTGAAAATAAAGGAAATCAAGTTAAGTTCTGCTCCACGCATCAATCAGTGGGAAGGTAAATCGGGCTTAGTTTGGAGAATTGCCGACGAAACAACAGCGCAGGAAATCCCCAATGCAGATTGTACACCAAAAGATAAAATCATCAACCTGACTTCTTATTTCAGAAATGAACAACTGACCTGCAAACTTCCACGAGGCAACTGGCGAATTTTGCGTATAGGGCATACTTCTACCGGTCTTAATAACGCCACAGCCGGTGGTGGAAAAGGACTGGAATGTGACAAATTTTCGGAAGTTGTCGTGCAAGAACAATTCGATAACTGGTTTAAAGCTGCTTTCGAAAAGACTGATTCAGCTCTGGCACACCGGGTTTTAAAATTTATGCATATAGACAGCTGGGAGTGTGGCAGCCAGAACTGGAGCGATAATTTTGCAAAGGAATTTCAGACTCGCCGTGGTTACGATTTAATACCTTATTTGCCTTTATTTGCTGGTTATCCGATTGAAAGTGCGCAGAAATCCGAACAAGTTTTGCGTGATGTTCGCACTACTATTTCCGATTTGGTGAACGATGTGTTTTTCAAAGTAATGC
>Ga0302215_10003603_pt1 | contig 10342 bp, 12 predicted proteins | sample II_Fen_N3_1_FD_194580 | JGI IMG/M metagenome (GOLD analysis project Ga0302215, IMG submission 194580) | Peat permafrost microbial communities from Stordalen Mire near Abisko, Sweden - II_Fen_N3_1 | ecosystem: Environmental > Terrestrial > Soil > Wetlands > Permafrost | place: Sweden: Abisko... | reverse complement strand
TAACCCCTGAAGAACCACCAACCCCTAAAGGGGAGTTTGAGTTACCTTCATCCTGTATATTTTTCTCCTTAATTGCCATACATAAAAAATTTACTTTGTTAATTCAATTCCTTTAAAATTAAGTGGCTCTATTTCTACTCGTCCACCCCTTTAGGGGTCGGGGGTTCTTCCTTTTAATATTTATCGTACGATACTATTTCTTCAATTGTCTTTCTTTTCTTTTCGCGGAGTGTTTGAGCAGAATACCCCAACAGGATTACCATCATCACTCTTTTGTTTTTAGGTATATCCAATGCTTTTTGTACTTTTTTCTCATCACACCAACCAATGATACACGATCCCAATCCTTCATCTGTCGCAGCAAGAGTAATATGAGCAGCTGCTATTCCTAAATCAATATGAGGATAATGTTTATTTGTTGCCCATCCTCCAACACTTGATGTAAAATTCCCGTTTTCTTCAATCACTACCAAATGAACTGGTGCCTGTTTTGTAAAATGATTCATCGAAAGCAATTTGCTGGCAGTTGCATCGGCAATTATCAAACGCTTTTCAGAATCAGTAACAACAATGAATTTCCAGGGTTGAGAATCACAAGCAGAAGGAGCTAATCTTGCAGCTTCCAGAATCCTGTTTATCTTTTCAATTTCAACAGGTTTATCTAAATAGGCACGGTCGCTTTGACGATTTTGAACTAATTCTAAGAATGATTGCATGTTTTAATAAATGGTAGTAAATGAGTGGAATACTTTTACAATAAAATTAATATCTTTGTCGATATGTTTAATAAGCACAAAGATACGTCAAAACAGATATATTATGCAACAAAAAGTTCAAACTTACATTCTTAATCATCAATTATTGACTCAGGAAGGACGAATCATAGTTGGTGTAAGCGGTGGAGCTGATTCAGTTGTGCTGCTTCATATCTTAGTATCCCTCGGTTATGATTGTGTAATAGCACATTGTAACTTCCATTTGAGAATGGAAGAGTCGGACAGAGATGAGACATTTGTTCGCAATATGGCAAAAGAACTAAAATTACCGGTATACACTATTGATTTTGAGACTACAAAGTATGCCGAAGAACATAAAATATCGATAGAAATGGCGGCACGTGATTTACGGTACGCCTGGTTTTATGAATTACTTTATATTCATGATGCACAGGCTATAGCAGTAGCACATCACGCCGATGACAGCATTGAAACGATGCTGATTAATTTAGTTCGTGGTACCGGATTGAGAGGACTCACCGGCATTCAACCCCGAAACCATAAAGTAGTGCGTCCCCTACTCTGTTGCACCAGGCTGGAAATTGAAACCTATCTGGTTCGATATGATCTGGATCACATAGAAGATTCTACAAATGCTTCAGTGGACTATCAGCGAAATAAATTCCGGAATGAAGTTCTACCCCTGTTAATGGAGATTAATCCTTCTGTTCGACAGACATTATACGACTCACTGGATCGTTTCGAAGGAATCCTGACCATTTATCAACATGCAATTGATAAAATGAAGATGGAAATTATTCAAAACAAACCCGGAATAGTAATGATGGATATTGATATTATTAAAAAGCAAGTACATATCCCTACCTTGATGTATGAACTTCTGCATCCTTTTGGTTTTGGGCCGGCTATTATTGAACAAATAACCATACAATTGGATGGTGAATCGGGGAAAGTGTTCTTTTCAGATACCCATAGGCTATTAAAAGACAGAAAATATTTACTTATAAGTGTAATTGAAAAAAATACTGTTGAAGAATATTCAATTGCTGAGGATGATAAAGTGATTGAATTGCCTTTCCTATTTAAAATCAAAAAACAAATCATCACCGCAGACTTTGAAATCTCAAAAGAACTAAACCGAATTGATGTTGATGCTTCTAAACTTATTTTCCCGTTGGTGTTGCGAAGATGGAAAGAAGGTGATTCTTTTTATCCTTTTGGTATGAATCAACGAAAGAAAATAAGTGATTTTTTTATTAATAACAAATTAAGTCTGCTTGAAAAGGAGCATAGTTGGATTCTGGTATCGAACAATGAGATTGTTTGGATTGTTGGTCAAAGAATGGATAACCGTTTTAGGGTAACAAACAAAACGACGGAAGTAATAGAATTTAAAATTCATTTTTAATTTGTGGCTTTTTTTATTTTGAACTTTCTTTTCCTGTAAAATTATTTTATGAGATTATTATAATTGGGAATTTGACAATGAAAAATGATTCTGATTCTCAAAATTGTCTAATTTTAATACCGTTTGATTATGGAATCAAACATCAGAGAATTTCCACTGATAAATCAAAACTATCAGCTTGATAAATTCCCGGATAAAACAGGTTGGACGTATGTTGCTATTCCTGAAATTATTCAGGATAAACATGCATTTTTTAGTTGGGTAAAAGTATATGGATCCATTGATGGATATGAAATCAAAAATTTTCATTTAATGCCATTATCTGATGGAACACTTTTTTTACCTGTGAAAGCTGAAATTTGTAAGAAAATTGACAAGAAAAAAGGCGACTGGGTTCACATAATTCTTTATTCCGATAAATCACCAGCCGACATCCCCGAAGAATTATTGATTAGTCTGAAAGAAAGTCCTACTGCCTATCAAACCTTTGAGAGTCTTACCGAAAGTTTACAACAAGGAATAATAGACTGGATATATTGTGCTGGAAATGAAGAAATAAAAATGGAACGAATAGCAAAAACGGTTAGCCGGTTGACAAATTAAAACACATAATTATAAAAACTAAAATCCAAAAAATCATATAATATTATTCTGTTATTCTATTATAAGTTACAAGATTATGGAACCATCAAATCCCAATGAAACGCCTATTGTAAATAAACAGTATCTTCTAAAGAAGTATTCCGGTAAAGGTGGTTGGACTTTTGCAGTAATACCCGATATTCCAAAAGATAAACATGCTTATTTTGGATGGGTAAAAGTCCATGGCAGTATCGATGGATATGAGATAAAGAATTTTCATCTTATGGCTATGAGTGATGGTATGATGTTTTTGCCGGTTAAAGCGGAAATTCGTAAAAAGATTGGCAAGAATGATGGAGATTGGGTACATATCATTCTTTATTCTGAACAATTACCACATCTGAACCATGAAGATTTCATGACCTGCCTGCACGATGAACCTACAGCTTTACAAAACTTCCTCAAAAAGACAGATTCTGAACAAAAAGCTTATATCGACTGGATCTATTCTGCTAAAAATGATGAATTAAAAATTGAAAGAATAGTTGAAACTCTCAATAAATTGACTCAATGAAAATAATCAGGACTTTGAATGATGAGGGTTTCACTTTAAGTGAAGCCCTCAATCAGTATTATTAGAGATTGAATCATATCCAAATTTAATAATCCCATAAAACAGAAATAAATTCTGCTTTTATGGGATTTTTTAATATGAAAAGACATGCCATACCTAAAGTTTACTGTGTATGAATTATATTTCAGTTAACTAATTTTATATGTTCATATTAAAATTCCTTATTGAACTTGTTTTTCGTGTGTTTTTTAAATGGTTTTGGATTGATTATGGAATGGTTTTGGTAAAAATAATAAATTCATTTAATTTCAAAATATATGTCCTATATCTTTATAGGTATATGGCAAATATATTAGAAATAATTGAATGTTGTATGACTGATAAGTGGCAAAACCCTGGAATCCAAAACCATTCCAAAAACGTACAAAAAACGTTCAAATTTTGATATGGATTTATAATGCAAATATAAAACAATTATCGTGATTCATAAACATTCAACAATTTTATTTTAAGAAATCGGTTAAAAAATTGATTTGTAAAAAATTGATTTGTAAGTAAATAACATTGTAATGAACGATTAATACGAAAAAATCAGTCTTTCGATGAATGAAACCAAAATATTTTTAAAATAAAGAGATGATGATATTTATTAATTATATTTCATTCCTTTTCGTTTTAAAAATAGTAATAATTCCACAGATATTTTGTATAAATGCACGAACATTTTGAGGTTTTTTATGTTACTATTAATAAATCATCTCCTATCCCCTTGATATATATTCAAATTTGTTTGTTTTTATAAATTACTGAATTGATCATTATTAAACTATGAAGATTCTGTTAACGGGTGCCACCGGTTATATTGCTCAACGATTGTTACCGGTTTTACTTGAAAACGGTCATGAAGTGGTATGTTGTGTCCGCGACAAGAGTAGATTTGATTCTTCAAAATATATGCAGGAGACCCTCAGTGTGATAGAAACAAATTTTTTACGAGTTGAAAGCCTGCATGTTATTCCCAATGATATTGACATTGCTTTTTATTTAATTCATTCCATGTCCACACAAACAGGGAACTTTCAAAACATGGAAACTATTTGTGCAAATAATTTCAAAGAATGTATCGGGAAAACAAAAGTCAAACAAGTAATCTATTTAAGTGGAATAACGAACGAAATAGAACTTTCAAAACATCTTTCATCTCGTAAAAATGTAGAAACAATATTATCAGGGGGGACATTCCCATTAACGACACTTAAGGCAGGTATTATTGTTGGTTCAGGGAGTGCTTCATTTGAGATAATACGTGACCTGGTTGAGAAATTACCGGTTATGATTACTCCACGTTGGTTGAAAACAAGATGCCAGCCTATTGCTATCCGGAATGTGATTGAATTTTTGAATGCTGTTGTGGGACAAACAGAAACATATAATATGAGCTACGATGTTGGGGGTCCCGAAGTTTTAAATTACAAAGAAATGCTTTTGCGGTTTGCAGCCATTCGTGGATTAAAGCGAAGAATATTTGTTGTTCCGGTGATGACACCCAGAATATCTTCATACTGGCTTTATTTTGTTACTTCTACCTCCTATTCGTTAGCAAAGAATCTGGTAAACAGTATGAAGATTGAAGTAATATGTCGTCCGAATGACCTTGCAAAAAGGTACAACATTACATTGATTGATTACGATACATCCATCAGACTGGCATTTGATAAGATTGAACAAAACAGGGTACTTTCAAGTTGGATTGATGCACAAACGAGTAATGTACTTGAAAAAGGAATATCCCAATACATGGAAGTACCTGTGAATGGTTGCTTTAAAGATATACATGTAATGGCTATAAAAGACAGCGCTTTAACTTTCAATAAAATATGGACTATAGGAGGTAAGAACGGTTGGTATTTTGCAAATTTATTATGGGAAATCAGGGGGTTTATGGACAAGCTTTCAGGTGGTGTTGGAATGCGTCGGGGACGAAAGAGTGAAACAGAACTCTCGCCGGGTGAATCATTAGACTTTTGGAGAGTATTACTTGCAGATAAAAAAGAAAGACGATTGCTTTTGTATGCAGAAATGAAATTACCCGGAGAAGCATGGCTCGAATTTAAAATTGAGAATCATAAATTAATCCAGACAGCCACTTTCCGACCATTGGGACTTTGGGGTCGACTGTATTGGTACAGTTTACTTCCGGTACATATTTTTATATTTAAAGGAATGATTAAAAATATTGCAAAATAGTAAATCCAGATAAATTCATAATTCATAATTGCCAGTGTATTGAAGTGTAAGCTTTGAATATTAACAAATAGATCATTAAATATCTTTGATGAAATAGTAAAATTTAAAATATTTTTAAAGCATTTTTTGCGACTATGATACTCTATAATCAAACTGCTACAGAGGTTTCGACACTGATAACCAAAAATTACAGTACTTCCTTTTTTATGGCAACCTGTATGTTTCAAAATGAAATTAAAAATGCCATTACCAGTATATATGGTTTTGTGCGATTCGCGGATGAAATAGTGGATACTTTTCATTACTACGATAAAAGTTATCTGCTTGATAAGTTTGAAAAAGACTATTTTGAAAGCTTTAAACTTGGAATAAGTTTAAATCCGGTCATTCATTCGTTTCAACTTACAGTCAAAAAATACAATATTCCAAATGAATACGTTCAGGCATTTTTAATTAGCATGCGGGCTGATCTGATGAAGAAAGAATATAAAAACAAATCGGATTTGGATGAATATATTTATGGTTCGGCAGATGTAGTCGGATTGATGTGTCTGAAAGTATTTTGTAAAGGTGATGACAAGTACTTTCATGAACTTGAAATCCCGGCGATGAAACTGGGTTCGGCATTTCAAAAGGTAAATTTTCTGCGTGATCTGAAAACCGATATGGAGTTTTTGGATAGAAGTTATTTTCCGGAAATAGAAAAAGGGATCTTTAATGAATCAATTAAAAAGGAAGTGATACTTAAAATCCATGAAGATTTTGATATGGCATATGATGGTATAAAAAGACTTCCAAAAAATGCAAAGTTGGCAGTCTTACTGGCTTATTATTATTACAAAAATTTATTACAAAAAATTGAACGAATCCCTGCCGGAAAAGTACTGGAAAGCAGAATCCGAACTTCGGATGGGAAGAAAATATTATTGTTATTTAAAGCGATTATAGTCACCAAATTAAACCTTATTTAATTGCATGGAAAAATTGTATGTGATACTAGTAGATGTGAATGATAATGAAAAAGGGATAATGGAAAAAATGGAGGCTCATATTAAAGGGTTACTTCATAGGGCAATATCAGTTTTTATTTGTAATACCAGTGGAGAATGGTTATTACAGAGACGATCCATGAATAAATATCATTCGGGTGGACTTTGGACCAATACAAGTTGTACGCATCCTACTCCCGGTGAAACAAATACAGAAGCAGCCAACCGAAGATTAAAGGAAGAAATGGGTATGAAATGTAGTCTTAATGAGCTATTTAGTTTTACCTATCTGGAAAAACTGGATAATGAACTTACTGAACATGAATTTGATCATGTATTTTTAGGAATAACGGATGAAAAGCCATCTATCAACACTGTTGAAGTGATGGAATATAAATACATTGCTTATAAAGATTTAAAAGATGATATTAAAAGTAATCCTTCAAATTATACTGTTTGGTTTAGAAAAATATTTGATAAGGTAAACAATCATATTAAGGACTTACAAACTGAGAGGATATGATAAATATTCTATTGCTTTTAATCTCATTTGGTTTTATGGAATTAGTGGCCTGGTCAAATCATAAATACGTCATGCATGGTTTTTTGTGGAGATGGCACAAAGATCATCATGTACACGACCGACAAAAGATTGCCCTTGAAGAGTTTCATTTTTCGGGGTTTGAAAAAAACGACCTGTTTTTTCTTATTTATGCTATTCCGGCAATAATACTTTTTATTATTGGTTTTGCAATTAAAAATTATCACTTTGTTTTTATCGGGTCAGGAATTACTTTGTATGGTTTTACATACTTTTTAGTGCATGATATTTTGATTCATCAACGAGTAAAGATCTCATTCTTACTTAACCATCATGGAAAATATGTTCAGGCTATTATAAGAGCTCATCTGGCACATCACCGCCCTCACAATGTAAAAGATTTCAAGAATTTTGGTTTGTTGATATTTCCAGTTCGTTTTTTTAAATTATAGTCTATGTGGCTTTATACTCTTTTATTACTTTGCTCCATATCCATACCATTGATATTAAGCTTTGATAAAAAACTTCAGTTTTATAAGAAATGGAATTATATCTTTCCGTCTATTCTTTTTGTAGCTGTTTTCTATATAATTGGTGATATATATCTTACAAAACTGGGTGTTTGGGGATTTAATTCCAGCTATCATTTAAATATTATGATTGCAAATCTGCCCGTTGAAGAATGGCTATTCTTTCTTTTAATTCCGTATGCATGTTTGTTTTTGCATGAATCTTTGATTTTATACTTTCCCAATCTAAAACTAAGCAATTCATGGACCAGAATAATTTCTATTGTTCTGATTTTAATTTCAACAGCAATCATTTTATTTAATTACTACAGAATATACACCATTTATATTTTCAGTCTTGTTATTATTGCTTTGTTATTTTCATTATTTGACAAAAAGAATGTAATAAACAGTTTTTTTATTTCATTCTTACTTATTCTGATTCCTTTTGTGATTGTAAATGCTATATTGACAGGTAGTTTTATTCATCATGAAGTTGTATGGTATAACAATCAGGAAAATATGGGAATTCGGATTCTCACGATACCAATAGAAGACGTTGGATATGCTTTTAGTATGATACTGTTTAACCTGTTGTTGGCAAGCCAACTGAAAAATCATTTAAAAAGCAAATCATAAATGGACTTAAAACTCACGAAAGAAAAAGAAGCCGGGATTATAATACCAATATTTTATACGGTAGGACTAATTGGATTCCTAATGCCTTCAACCTTTCCAGTCTTTACACAATTAATACCACTGGTACTCGTATTATCATTTATTTTGCTCGTAATATTTCATCCGCTTCAAGAGTCGAAAAGGGCAACTATTTTAGTTTTTACAGGCATCTATTTTTCAGGATTATTGATTGAAATCATTGGTGTAAATACCGGTATCGTTTTTGGAGAATATACCTACGGTACTAATTTAGGATTCAAAATTTTTAATACACCCTTCATCATTGGTTTAAACTGGTTGATTCTGGTTTACACCACTTCCTCATTTTTCGAAAGACTGAAAATTCATTCTGCCTATAAAATTTTAATGTCATCGATTTGTATGTTGGCATATGATATTGTTTTAGAGCAAATTGCCCCGATAATAGGGATGTGGAGTTGGGATGGAATGAAAGTTCCGTTAAAAAATTACATAGCATGGTTTATTATTGCAGTTGCTTTTCAGTCTATTATTAAAGTAGGAGGAATAAAAACAGAAAGCCCAATAGCGAAGAATCTGTTTATTTGTCAATTTGTATTTTTCCTGATACTAACTGTTTATTTGCACTAACAACATGATTCTAAAAGCGAAACACAATTTTATAATCTATCCGTTTTTCAAACAATATGCTGAATGGATTATGAAAAGACATTTTGGTGTCATACAAATACTTGGTGATTTTCAAGAAAAAAAGCTCCCTGTTTTGCTTATTTCCAATCATATCAGTTGGTGGGATGGTTTTTGGTCTATGTATTTGAATGTAAAAGTATTAAAGCGTAAGTTTCATTTTATGATGTTGGAGGAACAGCTTCGTAAGTTTTGGTTTTTTAATTATTCAGGCGGATTTTCGGTAAATAAAAAGTCAAAAACGATTATTGAAACATTGAATTATACACATGATCTCTTGACCGACCCTGCAAATATGGTTCTGATTTATCCTCAGGGCGAAATAACCTCTATGCATCAGCAAAACTTTAAATTTGAAAAAGGACTTGATCGTATTTTAAAAAATAAAAATATGTTTCAACTAATCTATCAGGTGAACATGGTTGATTATTTTTCAACTAAAATACCGGGAATTTATATTTATATACAGGATTTTAGTGATTCCGTTTCAGATAGTACTAACATGCAGGAAAGTTATAATACATTTTATAAACAATGCATTGAAAATCAGAATAAAATAAGTCAATCCCTATGATAATCGCATCATATTTTGTTTTAAGTTTTACATTGATTCAAATGCTGGTTGTATTGGTTAATTTGATTTTTAAAGAGAAAATAAATAATTTGGAAAGTGATTTCAATGGATTAGTTTCAGTATTAATCCCTGCCCGAAATGAAGAATTGAACATTGGGAATCTTTTGGAAGATTTGCAAAAGCAGGATTACACGAATATTGAAGTAATAATTTTTGATGATCAATCTAATGACAATACGTCAGAGATCGTTAAACATTTTATGGATTCTGATAAAAGGATAAAACTTATTGAGTCAGTTGAATTGCCATCAGGTTGGCTTGGTAAAAACTATGCGTGTCATGAAATGTCAAAACTTGCAAAAGGCAAGTATTTATTGTTTATAGATGCCGATGTACGCTTGAAAGGAAGAATCATTTTTCATTCAATTGCTAAGTCAGAAATGAATAATCTAGGATTACTAAGTATTTTCCCAATCCAGCAAATGCAAACAATTGGTGAAAAAGTCACTGTACCGAATATGAATTTCATTTTATTATCATTGTTGCCACTTATGTTGGTTCGCAAAACAAAATACAAATCAATAGCAGCTGCAAACGGACAATTCATGCTTTTTCAATCTGAAATATATCAATCACTTTGTCCACACAAAAAGATGAAAAGTAACAAAGTGGAAGACATCGAAATAGCCCGGTATTTTAAGAAATTAAACTTCCCGGTAGCATGTTTAACAGGATATGAATCTGTCACTTGTAGAATGTATCATGGATTTAAGGAATCAGTGAATGGTTTTTCAAAGAATATAATATCATTTTTTGGAAATTCATATCTACTTGCAT
>Ga0302215_10003602_pt1 | contig 10342 bp, 10 predicted proteins | sample II_Fen_N3_1_FD_194580 | JGI IMG/M metagenome (GOLD analysis project Ga0302215, IMG submission 194580) | Peat permafrost microbial communities from Stordalen Mire near Abisko, Sweden - II_Fen_N3_1 | ecosystem: Environmental > Terrestrial > Soil > Wetlands > Permafrost | place: Sweden: Abisko... | reverse complement strand
TTGTTTCATATACTGTTTAAGCTTCTCTGTTTTTTCGTTGGTAAACCGGCGTGTTTTTTTGTCAGAAATAGTTTATTAAAATGCAATAGATAATTTTTGGTGTGAACACTCGTTTATTAATTGTCATTTGACCCAAAGAGTAAGAGTTACTGCCGGTAGAAAATGATTTTTTTAAATTAATTCTTATGTTCCATCATATCCGAAAATTTGAAAAAAGGTTCTTTGCATCTTCGCTTTTCAGGAAAAAACTGATTGATCAATTGAAGATCCGGTTAAATATGCGTGAAATACTTTTGAACCCTATAAAAAGTTATCAACAGGATATACTTTTTTGCAGACGGCTACGTTTTAGTTTAAACATGCTAAATATATATAATGTGCCTATGCAAAAGTTCTCCACTACACCAAAAAAAACTGATTTAAATTCCGAAAGAAAAAGGCTCGAAGACCGCCAACAATTGCAGCCAAAAGCTGTCACATTGCAAAAGATTCTCCAATTTGCTTCTTCCTACCGGGTTGAACGAATTAAAGAAAATCAGTACGTTGAATGGTATTTAAATTGAAAAAAAAAGACTTCCAAACATTTGGAAGTCTTTTTTTTGTTATATTTGCAGGATTAACATAACATATTTCAAACTTAGGCTTATTCCTGTTTTATAAGTAATTATGAAAAGAATTATTTCCCCATCGTTATTATCGGCAGATTTCGGTAATTTACAAGCTGCTTGTGAAATGATCAATGACAGTGAGGCTGAATGGCTGCACATCGATGTTATGGATGGATCATTTGTTCCCAATATATCTTTTGGATTCCCAGTGATGGAAGCCGCCCGGAAGTACTGCACGAAACCACTCGACGTTCACTTAATGATTGTTCATCCCGAAAAATACATTTCACGTTTTGCCAAAGCGGGTGCCGGGATTATTACATTCCATTATGAAACAGTAGAGAACCCATTGGAAGTGATCGAAATGATCAAGGCAGAAGGTGTAAAAGCCGGGATCACCATTAATCCGGATGTGGCTGTGAGTGAATTGGAACCCTATATTGATAAAGTGGACCTCGTATTGCTGATGACTGTTTTTGCCGGATATGGCGGACAAAAGTTTATGGAAGAAAGCTATGAACGGATTGAGGAATTGAAAGAGATTATAAAAAAGAATAATGCGCATTGCATCATTGAAGTGGATGGAGGGGTAAACATGGGAAATGCTGCTAAACTGTTTGCACTTGGGGTCAACGCCCTGGTAGCTGGCAATGCGGTGTTCAAAACTTCTGATCCACAACATACCATTCATGAGATGTTAAACACTTAGAAAATGGAATTTCTGCAACGAACTCCTTTTTTTCGTTTGTTGCTCCCGTTGATAGTTGGTATAATTGTATACCAATATGTGGAGTTTCTTCATTGGACTTTGCTTGTTCTTTTCGGTCTGTCTGTTTGTTTGGTTTTAGTATCGTTTATGTTGAGGATGCCTAAATGGCAATATCAGTTCCGTTGGCTATTTGGCTGCGGAATTTTTGTTTTTATGTTTTCATTAGCTTACCTGTTATGCCGTGAACACGAGAAAACTGAACTATTTGATCATCTCCACCAGAAGGGTATTTACCGGATTGAATTGACTTCGTCACCAGTTGAGAAGGCCAAATCGTATATGTGTCAAGTAGATATCCTCCGGTTTTTTGATTCTTCATGGAAACCCGCACATGGCAAGGCTATTCTCTATTTTCAAAAGGATCAGGCTGCTTCAGAATTATTGTTCGGTGACAGATTATTCATAGAAGCTGATTTTGCCCCACCTCAAAAACCCCTTAACCCAGATGGTTTCGATTATGCTGTATATTTAAAACGCCAGGGAATAGGAGCAACCTGCTATATTTCATCCGGCTCGTGGCAAATGGCAGATAAAAACACTTCCTTTTCAATTCTGAGGTTTGCTGATAAGTGTAGGAACCGGTTATTGAACATTTATCGTAAATTTCATATTCGAGGGGATGAATTTGGAGTACTGGCTGCATTGACGCTTGGATATACCGATGATTTGCAACCGGATATCAGAGCCAGTTACAGTGCTACCGGAGTAATACATATTCTTTCGGTGAGTGGGTTGCATGTGGGAATTATTTATGTTGTCATGGTTTTTTTGCTGGGATTCATGAATAGGACTCATGGACAAAAAGTATTTAAAGCCCTGTTTATCATGTTTTTTCTTTGGGGATATGCTTTACTGTCCGGTATGTCGCCACCGGTAATCCGATCAACACTCATGTTCTCATTCATAGCAATAGCAACATGTTTTGATCGTAAATCACAGATTTACAATACTATCTTCATGTCAATGTTGTGCATGTTACTGTATAATCCCGGCTATTTATTTGATGTAGGATTTCAATTAAGTTATTCGGCTGTCTTGAGTATTGTTTTCTTTAAGCCGATTGTAGATAAAGTATATAACCCAACCAACAGAATTATACGATTTATCTGGACCATATTTTCAGTTTCACTGGCGGCACAATTGGGAACAACACCCTTCACCCTGTATTATTTTCAACAATTTCCGAACTACTTTTTACTGACCAATTTTATTGCCATTCCATTATCTACTCTGGTCATCTATCTGGCCATGGGGTTATTGTTCCTTTCATTCATGCCTTATTTATCGGTTTTGTTGGGATATCTGTTGAAATGGTCGGTTTTGTTGCTGAATTATGTGATTGTTACCATTCAGCATTTACCTTATTCTGTGTCACATATTTCGTTGGATATCCGGCAATCATTGGTGCTTTTTGTGGCTATCTTTTGTCTATCGGGATATTATTTCAGTAAGAAATTTGCATCTTTACTGGTTGGGCTTGTTGCACTTTTATTGACCTGCCTGTTCAATCTTCAGGTAAACTACCATACCCTGACATCCAGACGAATGATTGTATTTGCCGGGCAGAAAAACACGCACGTCAATTTCATTGACCGGAATCAAAATTATATTTATACTACCGACTCACTAGCAATAGAACATATTGCCAAAGCATTCTGGCAAAATCAAATGTTGGAAAAGCCTGTTGTCCTGCATAAAAACAATTGGTTCTCTGATGGTTTTGCCTTATATGAAGGTTCGAGAATTCTTGTTTTAACTCAGGATTTTTTAAAGAACAAGACCACTTTTACTCCGATACAAGTTGATTACCTGATCATTGGTAACCGGATAAGACCGAGAATCGAGCAAATTATGGAATGTGTCCGTCCACGTAAGATCATTATCGATCAAAGTATTTCAAAATGGTACTCTGAAAATATCAAACGATATTGCATTAACCGCAAGATTGGATTTTATTCCGTAGCTGAACAGGGTGCTTATATCCTGAATATTAAAGATTAACTTTCGAAGACTTAATTATCTCTCATAATCGTATTTTTTTGCTACTTTTGCATTCAATTAAAAACCAGACAAATGATTTCAAAAATTATAGCTGAAGACCTTATCACAAAGGTGAAGAAAGCCATTGATAATGTAGACAAGATAGTCATTGTAGTTCATATCGGGCCGGATGGTGATGCCATGGGGGCCTCTTTGGCACTATGGCACTATTTGATGACCATCGACAAGGAGCCGGTCATCATTATTCCAAATTCATTTCCTGATTTTCTGTCATGGATGCCAGGATCGGAATGTGTGCTCGATTATGAAAAATATAAAGAAAAATCGGATGAATTAATCGCCTCAGCAGATTTGATTTTCACTCTTGATTTTAATACTGCCAGTCGCATGGGAGCAATGGCTGATTCCATTTTAAATGCTCCGGCCGAAAAGGTGTTGATTGATCACCATTTACACCCTGATTCGTTCGCTAAAATAAAAGTGTCCTATCCTGAAGTGTCGTCGACCAGTGAACTGATTTTCAGATTAATTTGTCGAATGGGTGATTTCTCGATGATTAACCTGGCGTGTGCTGAATGTATCTATACAGGGATGATGACCGATACGGGAGGATTTACCTATAATTCCAATAATCAGGAAATCTATACCATCATTGCCGAATTAATTAAAATCGGCATTGATAAAGATGATATCTACAGAAAAGTTTTTAATACCTATTCGGTGGACCGGTTGCGATTAATGGGCTTTTGTTTGTATCATAAAATGAAAATTTATCCTGAATACCGTACTGCCTTAATCACATTGACCGTTAAGGAGTTGAATCAGTTTAATTATATAAATGGCGATTCGGAGGGATTTGTAAACATTCCACTCTCGATAGAGGGAATTGATTTTTCAGTTTTTATACGGGAGGATACCGATAGGAAAAATAAGCTAAAGATTTCATTACGCTCACAAGGCACCTTCCCTGCCAACAAAGTAGCTGCCGATCTCTTTAACGGGGGCGGACATTTGAACGCTGCCGGCGGTGAAAGCTCATTATCATTAGAGGATGCGGTCAAAAAATTTGAAGAAGCGTTGCCCGATTATCAAGACTTCATTGAATAGTAACAAATAGATGAATAAACTTTTGAAGAATTTGATCCTTTAAAATAATGACGTATCAAACTCTTCGAAATTAAAAACCAACATGAAATACCTCATTATATTAGGCGATGGCATGGCCGATGAGCCAATAGCCTCACTGGGGAACAAAACTCCCTTACAAGCCGCCAAAACGCCCGCTATAGACCACCTGGCAGCATTGGGACGTAATGGATTACTGGATACAATTCCGGAAGGGTTTTTGCCCGGGAGTGAAATTGCCAATCTGAGCGTACTGGGCTATGACCTGAACAAGGTGTTCGAAGGCCGTGGTTCACTGGAAGCTGCGAGCATGGGTGTAACCATTGAACCCGGTGAAATGGCCATGCGTTGCAACCTGATATGTATAGAAAATGAAAAGATAAAGAATCACTCGGCAGGCCATATCAGTAATGAAGAAGCCCATGAACTGATTCTTTTTTTGCAGAAAGAATTAGGATCGGATAGCGTGAATTTCTTTCCGGGAGTTTCGTACCGTCATTTGTTTAAAATGAAAGGAGGTAATAAGCAGTTGAATTGCACACCTCCTCATGATGTTCCGGGAACTCCGTTTGCGGATGTCATGATACAGGAAGAGATTCCTGAAGCAAAAGCTAGTGCAGACCTTCTGAATGAACTGACTCTAAAGTCACAGATATTGCTCGAAAATCATCCGGTAAACCTGAAGCGTGCAGCAGCCGGTAAAGACAAAGCCAACAGCATTTGGTTATGGTCACCGGGATATAAGCCTGAAATGAAAACGTTACTTGAAACCTATCATTTAAACTGCGGAGCTGTCATTTCAGCGGTGGACCTTATCAAAGGTATTGGAGTGTATGCCGGGTTGAAAGTAATTGAAGTGGAAGGTGCAACCGGACTCTACAATACGAATTACGAAGGAAAAGCGCAAGCAGCCATTGAAGCTCTGCGTACAAATGATTTCGTGTACTTACACATTGAAGCAAGCGATGAGGCCGGTCATGAAGGAAATGTAGAATTAAAAACCAAGACGATAGAATACCTGGATTACCGCATTGTAAAACCGATATTTGAGGAAGTCTCCACGTGGGAAGAGCCGGTAACCATTGCTGTATTGCCCGATCATCCAACTCCCTGTGTTTACAAAACACACACTAAATCGCCTGTTCCGTTTATCATTTATAAACCGGGTAACGAAGCCGACGAAGTAACTGTTTATGATGAGTTTTCAGCTCAAAAAGGCAGTTATGGGCTGTTGAAAGGAGCTGAATTCATGAATGAATTCATTCAATAAGATCATTTTAATTACTATTAATCTTAAAAACAGGAATTATGGAATCACAAAACAAATTCTGCCAAAGTTGCGGAATGCCACTAAAAAAAGATCCTCAGCATGGAGGAACAACTTCTGATGGACGCAAAAGTGAATTGTATTGCAGTTATTGTTTTCAGGATGGAACTTTTATGTTTACTGGTACTGTTGAAGAAATGCAGGAATACTGCAAAGGGAAAATGATGGAACAAGGTTCCCCAAAATGGATGGCATGGATGTTTACCCGGGGAATGAAACGGCTTGAACGTTGGAGGAATACCCCTAACCTCTAAAGGGGAATTGGCAGGTTTCATTTTTAACTTTTAATTGAAATAAAAATAATATATAAATTTAAATACAATCCGAAACCCCCTTTAGGGGTTAGGAGTCTTCTTATGAAATATTACAGTACGAATAAAAAAATAACCGGTGTTAGTCTGCAAGATGCCGTTGTGAAGGGTCTGGCAGAAGATAAAGGCTTGTTTATGCCCGATTCCATTAAAACACTTCCGCAATCGTTTTATGATACAATTGAAAACCTGTCGTTTCAGGAAATTGCATACACCGTAGCCGATGCTTTTTTTGGTGAAGATGTGGAACCTGATGCATTGAAGAAAATTGTATATGAAACATTGAATTTTGATGTGCCTTTAGTACATGTGTCAGAAAATATCTACAGCCTTGAATTGTACCACGGTCCAACATTGGCATTTAAAGATGTGGGAGGCCGGTTTATGTCACGATTGTTGGGTTACTTTATCCAAAAGCAGGCAAAAGCCAGGGTGAATGTACTTGTTGCTACATCAGGGGATACAGGCAGTGCTGTGGCAAACGGGTTCCTTGGTGTTGAAGGAATCCATGTTTTTGTGCTATATCCGAAAGGTCTGGTAAGCTCTATTCAGGAATGCCAGTTTACTACCCTGGGACAGAATATCACTGCGTTGGAAGTGGATGGTACATTCGACGATTGCCAGGCATTGGTGAAATCAGCCTTTATGGATGAGGAACTGAATGCGAAGATGAAACTTACTTCGGCAAACTCTATCAATGTAGCGAGGTTCCTTCCACAGTCGTTTTATTATTTCTATGCTTATGCCCAATTGAAGAAGCTGGGTAAAGCCGGTAATCTGGTCATGTGCGTACCAAGTGGAAACTTCGGGAATATCACTGCCGGTCTTTTTGCCAAACGAATGGGTTTACCGGTGAAACATTTTATTGCTGCCAATAACCGGAATGATATTTTCCTTCAATTCCTGCAAACAGGGGAATACAAACCACGCCCTTCGGTTTCAACCATTGCCAATGCCATGGATGTGGGCGATCCCAGTAACTTTGCCCGTGTACTTGACTTATTCGATGGTTCACATAAAGCAATCACCGATCAGATTAGCGGAGTGAGTTACAACGACAGTCAGATTGCAGAAACATTAAAGGGATGCTATACTCAGACAGGTTATTTACTCGACCCTCACGGAGCCTGTGGATACCGGGCATTGAATGAAATGTTGAAAGAAAATGAGACAGGAATCTTTATGGAAACAGCTCACCCGGCTAAATTCCTGGAGACTGTGGAGAATATCATCGGAGAGAAAATTGAAATTCCACAGAAACTGAAGGAATTTATGAAAGGTGAAAAGAAAAGTTTAATGCTGGATAAAGACTTCAAAACCTTTAAAGACTATTTGTTGAATATAAATGAATAACAGGATAGTTCTAAAATCAGAAAATCCGTAGTTGAATAATTTCAACTGTGGATTTTTATTTTACAGAAAAAACAACAATTAATGATATTGGTCGGGAAATATGGTAAATTTCCTCTGATGTAGCGAATCAATCTTCAGGTAGAAAATTGAATCCTTATCACCTATACGTTTCAAAAAATCCTCCCAATCCATATTCCATGGATCCGTTTTACGTCCGGGAGCTATATCGCTGTGTCGCAGTACATATTTGATAGGAAACCGGCTTTGAATGTTTTTCACCAGTGAGGTTAATGACACAATTTGTTCCTCGGTGGGTGAATCGCCGATTGAATCCAGGAGCTCGATTCCAATGGAGCAAGAGTTTAATCCCGTTCTGCCATCAGGCAGACTGCTTTTCCCGGCATGAAACGATACGTTTTTTTCATTTACCAACTGGTAGATGGTTCCTTCTCTTCCGATCACATAATGTGAACTGACATGATAGCGTGAAAACTGCTTAATAACTAAATCAATATCATAAATATCTCCACCCGAAGCATTGTACACCGAATGAATGATGATGGTATTAATATTTCTCATGGGGGAAGTACGCATACCAAAGGTTACAGTCTTATCAACGATGTTCAATCCGCTTTGTGACCAAACGTTTGGAAAATGAATAGCGGTAAGTACAAAGATAAATATCAGTTTGTATCGTTTCATTATCAGATGATCATTAGAAATACACTTCTGATGATTAAATTTAGTGTTTTATTTCATAAACAATCCATTAAAATACATCCAGACGATGTATCTTAAAAACTTACCGATAAGCATATAAATAGCTACTTTCAACCAATTACACTTAAAGAATCCGGTTGCGACTGCGATTACATCACCAATAAATGGTACAAATGTAAAAAGTGCCAGCCAATCGCCGTGCTTCTGAATCCTATCGGCAAAGGATTCCATCTTTTCTTTTTTGATATGGAAGTATTTTTCAATCCATTCAATTTTGCCCAGTAAACCGACATAATAACTTGTCATTCCACCAAGCCAGTTACCCAGCGTAGCTACAAATACGCATTTCCAGGGATCCAGTCCGCTGAAAACCATCGCTGAAAATATCACTTCCGAACTAAAAGGTACAACGGTTGCCGCTAAAAATGAAGCGAGGAAGAGGCCCAGATAGCCCAGTTCGGTGAGTCCTAACATTTAAAATATAAAGTATTTTGAAACGACAAAAGCGATATTAATGACACAGAAAATCAAAAACAAGATTCCATAGAAATTGTTTTGTTTCAGCGTTAAAGGATGAGAAATCAGCATAGAATAAACTAACGCTATTACCGGTAAAAAAGATATGAATTGATTCCTGAAAATAAATGACAAAACAAATAACGAGATAAGTAAAAACAACAAAAAATTCAGTTTGTTGCGGGTATTGATAGCATCGCTGTTCGAAATAGAATATAATCCCACTACACTTATAATCATAATAAGTCCCATTAAACCGGTATATATGATTTCTGACAACGAAAAAGTGGAAAGACTGAGATCAATACTGCTCCTAATGTTGAATACCTGTGAATAATCAAATTCAGGTTGTTGCACATAGAGGTATGATAAGTATAGTATCCAGGGTGAAAGCACTCCGAAAATGGAAGCCAGGAATGTTCGCAACGAGAAGCTCTGAAACATCATAAACCCTATCCAGCAAACAGGAACGATAAAAATAAACGGGTTAATCAGCAGGCTGCATAAACTAATCAGAAAGCTTCCCATAAATGCCTGTTCTGAAGCTTTTCTGTCACGTGACATGCTGAAATAATTAAACAGGGCAAAAATAAAGAAGGTTAAACATAAACTTGAATCAATTGTCACATGTGTTTGATTCCAGGAGGCCATTAATAGCAGGAAAATTAATATCGGTAAAAACGTGCGGGTCCTGATAATTGTAAACCGGTTATTTATCTGAGCGATCAGAAAAGCATTCAACAAAGTAAATGCAATGCAAACGATGTTTGACAGGAGTGAATCAGGTAGGAAGATAGAATGAAGACTTTCAACAATGGAAGTGTTTTGGGTAGAAAAAGCGGCATATCGTGCACCCGCATAAGCTGACATCCAGATTACAAAACATGAACCTACCAGGAATACTGCGAATGGAATGCTCGGAATGATGATATTTTTTAATGAAACCCTCATCAAATTAATTATTAATTATTGATCAAAACCGTAAATAAGAATTTGAACGCGGTTGGAACATTCCGACTTTGACGGAATGTTCCATACGCGTCCAATATAGTTGCTTATCTAAACGGTATCAAATTGTTAATGGTAAATGATAGCTAACTATTTACTACCGACTACCGACTATAACAGTCCCCGCTTTTTCAACAAGGCATCCGGGTTAGGTTTTGCACCACGAAAATTGATATACAAGCTCATTGGGTCTTCAGTATCTCCTTTTTCCAATACATTCTTACGGAAAGAAGTTGCTACTTTTTTATTGTAAACATCTCCTGTTTCCTTGAAAGCCTGAAATGCGTCTGCATCCATTACTGCTGCCCAGGTGTAACTATAGTAACCGGCACAATAATCACCACTGAAAATATGGTTGAAATAACTGCTGCGGTATCGAACAATGATTTGTGGAATCATACCTATTTTGTCCAGCGATGTTTTTTCAAACGCGTTGACATCAAAGTTGGCAGTATCTTTCGTGCTGTGGAAATCCATGTCCAGGAATGAGGCGGCAAGCAATTCGGTATTTATGAATCCCTGATTGAACGTACCGGCCTTTTGAATTTTATCCATCAACTCTTTCGGCATTATTTCCCCTGTTTTGTAATGCTTTGCATAAGTC
>Ga0302215_10003600_pt1 | contig 10344 bp, 7 predicted proteins | sample II_Fen_N3_1_FD_194580 | JGI IMG/M metagenome (GOLD analysis project Ga0302215, IMG submission 194580) | Peat permafrost microbial communities from Stordalen Mire near Abisko, Sweden - II_Fen_N3_1 | ecosystem: Environmental > Terrestrial > Soil > Wetlands > Permafrost | place: Sweden: Abisko... | reverse complement strand
TATCCGACGATAGAATTCAATACTATCAGGACACAGTATTTTATAATTAGATTTTTAATGGTTGTATTCATGCGTTTTTTAGTTTGGGATTTAATATGGTTGCATACACTATAATCAGATAAAAGATAATGCTATATATGGGATAAACGAATGCGAGTACTATAATCGGCCAAATGAATATTTCAAATTTTTTCATATCCCGAAACATACTAAGAGCGATCAGTATATTGCCAAACAATGAAATTACAAATACTACATCATCCGTTGAATAAAGATGGTAACAGGATGGTGCATACTCAACTTGTAAAATACGTGGGATACTTAATACAATGACAGCGGCAATAATACGTGCTACAACATAAATGCCCGCTAACAGAAAAGCATATTTCCTGACCTGTTGTTTTAGTATATTCATTTTTGTCTGAATTAATTCTACGTCTGTTTTAATGAGTATTTAATGCTATTCAAAAATCTCCCCTCTCCCCCTCGTTTGTAACGAGGGGAAGTTGGTTTTACGTTTTCAAACGTAGAAATAATTTTAGTTGTATTTATTATCGTTATAAACGACAGACCATAAATCCCTCGTTACAAACGAGGGGTAGTAGAATCCACAAAACATATGATAACTCCAAAATATAAAACTCCAATACTTCCACATTTTTCGAATTAGCAGTTGGGATGTCGTACAACTTATCTTTCATGCCGGGTTGTTCCGACTAGACTAAGTCTTATAAATTTGGAACAAATAGCTTGATTTTTTGTGGATCTTAATATGTACAAAATTATTAAAACAAACTGCAATTTAATTGAATAAATAATTATCTTTATCTTCAAAAACAAAAATTTTATCAGGTAAACTTACTTTTTTATCTAAATTTTCGATTTTTGAAACATATCTTTTTATATGTTTCAATTCTTTCTCAAAAAAATAATGGTTAGGATAACTTAAGTTAAATGTTATATGTAAATCAGCGTCATTATTTACTTTACCATTAGGTTTAAAAAAATTAAAACTATCATCGCATTTTATTCTAATATTATTTGTCAAAATTAATCGATAGTGTAAGCCTTCAAAATCAATAGGATACTTGTTTTTATCATGTCTAATAATATTTAATTTTGTGTTTGTGATAGAGTTATGTTTAAAGAAATCTATTATTTTTGAATGAGCCATAATTAATTGATTATCATTATCAAATTCAGTAATAATTGTGAGTGTAATTGGTTTGAGTAATTCATTGTTTCTGCAAATTATTTTTAGTAATTTAAATATATTATCTGAAAGTTTTTGATTGCTCTTATCACATAAAATATACCTATCAAAAATAATAATAGATGTAATTGGGAGTATAGAATTTTCTAATTTTGTCCAACAATTAAACTTCAAATTTTCGGGAAAGTTAGATACAGTTGTAACTTTAAAAACCCCACTATCTCTTATCAATTTAATAGAATTCCAAGTTTTAGGAATATTTGATGATGTTATATAAATATATCCTCTTTCTTTTGTTAGTCTTTCACATTCAGTTTCATCAATTGAAACAAAAAATAAGTTTTGTTCATCTAAATTATCATAAAATATGTCGGTAAATATTTCAGTTTCTAAATTTATATTGAATTTTATTTTATCGAATTTATCCAATAACAATTCCCACAATGGATTATCAATCATGGCTTTTTCATATTCTAAACTTGATGATAAATTGCAAATAAGTTTAAAGTCATTAATTTCACTTTTAATATATTTCAATAAATCTATTGTATATTCGTCCTTTTCAGATTCAATAAATAAATTATCTATAAAATCTTTTGAAATGCCAATTGTTTGCATAATTTATTTCTCAATCTTAGATTTAAGTAACTCAATTTTTAGATTTGTTGCTTCATCATAAAAACCATCTCCAAATTCATTTGTCAAAACTCCATTTGGTTTAATTTCTATTTTTATAATTTTCGATTTATTTTCGTCATTTTTTTCATTGAAATAGTATATTAAATTATCAGCTGACTTTATTTTTTTCTCAGCAGTTAAAACTTGCATTTTTCTAATAATATATTCACTGTGTGTCTCTACAATGAATCTCAATTCAAAGCTCTTGATTGCATCAATAAGGAAATCTGCAATTAAAGATTGTAATTTTGGATGTAAATTTGTTTCTGGTTCCTCCAGTAATATTGTTTTTTTTACTATAAATAAATCATTTTCAACTTTTGGTTTAATTGGTTCTTCTAATGCAATTTTCAATAGAATTGGCAAAAATTGAGTAATACCATACCCTAAATCAGCAAGGGCAATTTTTCTATTGTTTTTTATGAGGAATATTGTTGTTGCAACTCCTTCAATATTATCAAACAATATCTCATCCGCTATATCAAAGGCTTTTAACCACTTATTTGTAAACCTTAGTGACTCTTCAGATATATCTCTTGCTCTGTATTCTAATATCAAATCATTAAAAGATGTTCCCTGAGAATCATTAGTGTAAATCCTCTTTGTATTTGCCCTCACAGCTTCTAAATACTCAATATTGTCTGTGATTTCAGCGAAATCTTTAAGAATTCTCTTTAGAGGCATCGAAGAGAAGAAAGGATGAATTTCTTTTCGGTTTTTTAAGTCGAAATTTTCAATAATATATTTTTCATATAATTTTCTGAAAACAGAAATAGGCTCATCAATATAACTTTCAATTGAGTTTTCTTTTAATGAAAAGAATGATGTATGGAAGTAAGTTTTTGATTTTATTTTTTTTGTAAGTACCGCTTCTTGAATTCTTAATGATTCATGAAAAATCATGTTTAAATTCTTATCCTTTATTATTTTTTCCGCATCAATAAATAAGGAGTGATTACTATTTTCATGTAAATCACCAATCTCAAGAATTAAAAATGCATCTTCATCATCTTTTGAAAATAATTCAATTTTTTTTAATTTGCCACTTCTGTCATTTCTTTTGTATGTAAGTTCAATTGTTATAGGAGTTTTAGTAGAATCATCAAATTCTCTTAAAACAGTATAAACGCTTCTTCTTGTTGTTACGGGTTGTTTAATAAATGTACTTTGAAAACTACCTCTTGAAGATGATCCTAACTTAGTTTGTAAGCCAATGACTATAAGCTCATCTTCATGAATTAAATCTTTATTTAAGGTGTTATCAAATGTTCCTAAGTTATGCTTAGAGCCTGAAAAGTCTAGCACTTGTAAGTCGCTGCTATAATTGCTTTTAAGTAGCAATAAGGCTTTTAATAATGTGCTTTTACCTGATGAGTTTGGACCAGTTAGGAATGTTATTGGAGCTAAATCAAATACTGTTTTAGAATCGAAAACTCTAAAATTTTTGAATGATATTTGTGTTAAATTTGACATTGGTCTTATGTTTCTTGTTTGTTAGTAATTAATACATATCTTTTAATTCTACTATTGTTAACTGTGATTTCTCGTCAAAATTAAATTATTATATTGTTTTAAAGTAATTTGTTTTTTTTAGTTTTATTTACTATTGTACCTAACACCTAAGTTTGCCCATCTTAGCATATTCGAATTATATCTGTTTCATTTTTATGGATATATTAACTCTAATGCGAGTTATTCACAGTTCCTGTAAATCCCGCCCTCAAAAATACAAAACATATTTAACAATACCACTTAAATGTAAAACTTATTTTTAAACAAATTTATAAAACGGCTGTTTACGGGTGTTTCCATGCATTAAAAAACCCCGGCATAGTGTCGGGGTTCTTACATGATGGGTATAAGTGGGTTAATGGTCATAGTTTCTGATGCCATCATTTTACAAACAGCTGTCTGTTATCATCCGGTAACTATTTTTTTGTAAATGTCGTTCAGCTATTCATTTCCACAACCCCCACTTCCTCTTCCGTCAACTCATACAGCCTATAAACCATTCTGTCAATTTCCTTATCAGTTTCTTCAATCTTATTTTTGACTTGAATGGCTTTAACTTGTTCTGAATTGAAATACTCTTCCCATTCGGCTTCCTGGGCAAGGGTGAGTTTTACTTTCTTCTTGTCTAACTCGGATATAAATTCTTTATAAGACAGAGTGTACCAGTTTTTGAGTTTTCCGGGCAAACCTTCCAAATCAAATTTACGCTGTAACATACGCTGGAATTTTTGTGATACTTCATGCAATTCTTTATTTAAAGAAAGCATTTCGTTTGCTTTTACTGATAATTCAACTGTTGTATTTGCAATTGGTATTTGTCCAAAATATTTCCAAATTAATTGAACGCCATTCTGTATTTGAGTGCAGTATTTAGTGATAAGCCACCAGCCAAGCTTCGAATTTAGTATTGCAAGTAATCCTTTATCTTCTGAGGGAATTATCCACATTGAATCATTGCAATAAAGTCCTTGTTCATCATAAATAAAACAAGGTTTTACCTGAAACTTTTGATACATCATTTTGGGTTTAGTAAACTCATTATAATAATCACATGCCCTGATTTCCCACCAATAATCACCTTTGTCGGTTCTGTTCTTTCCTCTTACTTCAAAAGGTTTTAACCATTTTGCAATTGAGGGATAGTTGGTTTCAAACCAATTCCAAGCATTATTTTCATCCAGGATACTCCCAATTTTATTTTTTGTAAATCCTTTTTCAATGAGAATTAAATAATTATTTGCTATTGGTGAATTGTAAGCTTTAACATCCCTACCTTGCAAGAATGGTTTTATTAAATCTGCTGCTTTGGTATTTTCAGATATTAATCTAAACCTGATTTCCTCATTAATCAAGAAAGCTTCAGTTAATCCTGTTTTAAGTCCATAGTATGCTTCACCTCCTATGAAATTTAACAATGTATCAAATTTATTTTTAAGCTGTTCAATTAATTTCTTTTCTTTACTGGAAGAGATCACCCAGGTATTACCTGAAAACTGATTGGTTTTAAACGTTTCTGCAGAAGAAGCAACATTTGAATTAAAGTCATCATTTTTGGCTTCATTCAAAACAGAAACAGTAAATTCTTCTTTGGGTTTCGCTTTGCGTGAAACAAAAATACAAGGATATGTAGTAGCACCCTCAAAAATTTGAATATCTCCAAAATCGATCAATTGATTGAGTTCATAACTCAGAAAATACTCCCTTAACGACTTACCATATCCGGCTTGTAACCATTTGTTCGGCATGATAAAAGATATTACTCCATTCTGTTTAAGGATATCAAAACCTTTTTCAACAAACAAGCAATATAAGTCTCCCCGTTTCTCAAATGTTTTATAATTCATTTTCGACATAGCTACCGATATGTCTTTCATCGTTTCAAGTCTTACATACGGTGGATTTCCAATCACCACGTCAAAACCCGTATTCTGTTTTTCATAATCAACTTTTGGAGCGGAAACGGATTCTAACTTATCAACATATTCAGTCAATTGCCTGGTAATTGCCAATGCTTCTTTAGACAATACAAGTCCTTGTACTGCTTTTGCCTGAGCTTCCAGAGACTTTTCTTTAATCAGTTTCAGGTAATCGGGTGTTTCATTTTTTTCGATGACGATTACCTCTTCTTTTTCCCTTTTACGTTTAAATACTTGTGGAAATTCTTTGTACCAGTCGAAAGCCTTTTCTCCTGCTACAGTAGGATCGTCAATTAGTGAGTTGCCACACTTGATATTATTATTCAGTGAGTTGAGTTTACGGTGAGGTTTAGCGGTACGGAGCCATAAAGACAGTCTTGCTATTTCCACACTCTCTTCGTTAATATCCACCCCGAACAGGTTGTTTTCCAGTATCACATTCTCAATATTGGATAGCTCCATGGAATAATGCCCTTTCAGCCCTGTTATCTTTTCCTGTTGGTTGTCGATCCAGGTATGTTCGGCTATCAAAAAATCAAGTGCTGTATTCAGGAAAGCTCCACTACCGCAAGCAGGATCTACTATGGTAATATGCAAAAGCCAATCCCGGTAATTATCAAACACTTTCAGCGCTTGTTTCTTTTTGTCGGCACGCTTGTATTCAAACAATTCCTCGCCAATTCCAAGTTCAACTTTCTTTTCTTCGCACAAATGTCCAACGGTATTTTCTACGATGTACTGGGTAATATACCGTGGTGTATAAAACACCCCGTCTTGTTTGCGTCTGGAGGTGGCCTTTACGCCGGTAGTTATTTCATTAGTTACCTCTTCAATTTCGTTCAGACTATTCTCAAAAATATGTCCAAGTATGTTTACATCTACTTCTGTACCGAAATCATATATAGTCAATTTCAGTACATTCTCTGACAAAATAGCATCATCAATCCTGATACTATTTAGTAATTCATCGTTTGCAAACAGCCCTCCATTATAAGCATAAATCTCGACGTTGGCATCTTTATAACCTTCATCCAGCAGTTTGAAGTATCTTACAAAACGACTGTATAAAGTGCGATAGTCATTCATCGGGTCAGCATTATATCTCCCCCATTTCTCTACGGTGCTTTTCACCGAATTAGCTGGAAGCAACTCTTTATCCTCTGCAAAAAACAGGAACAGGAACCGGTCCAACAGCTTTTGTGTCTTCTTAAAAAGCAACAACTTATCATATTCCGGATTCAACGTTACGATATTATCGAACAGACTACTTTTAAATACAGAATAATCTTTATACAGTTTCTTGGTTATAATATCCTCGTTACTAACCGATTCTTTTTTTACTTCCAGTGCCAGATCCTTCAGGATACTTTCATATGCAAGGCACAACCACAATCGTTTAAAATCATCGAATGTCAGTTTGAATAAATCGAATTCAATAAATTCAACCGCATTTTCAATATAAAAACGCAATCGTTCAAAATTAGAGGTAACAACATAATGGCAGTTGCTATGATTGTTTTTATACCCAAAAGCCTGTGATTCAATCTTCTTTAAATCCTGAGTCTTATGGTCTTTTAGTTCTATAACTGCTACGATCCGCTTATTGATAATAATAGCCGCATCAGCACTTTTTGCGTCTGTTTCGTTTTTCTTTTCCCTAAGTAAATTATAATTCAGATGGGGCTGAGCGGTATATCCCAATATATCGACAAATAAAGCACGGATAAATTCACCCTGATATTGTTCTTCCTTAACCTGTAATATATTTGCCTGTATATCAGGGTCACCAAAATAACCCAGGTATTTTTCATATATCGGGATTAGGTTGGTAGTTATGCCTGCTAAATACTGACGTTCAACTTGTATTTGAAATAAGGACATGCTATTCAGTTTAAATTAGACAATTGGTGAATCTACGTTTTTCTTTTTCAATTCTCTTTTTCACGCCCTAAAATTACAAAACCTTTTTAACAATGGCAACCAAACAAGAAACTTTATTTATACAAACTTATAATACGGCTGTTTAAGGGTGTTTCCATGCATTAAAAAACCCCAACATAGTGTCGGGGTTCTTACATGATGGTTATAAGTGCTTTAAAGGTCATAGTTTCTAATGCCATCATTTATCAAACAGGTATCTGTTATCATCTGGTAACTATTTTTTTGTAAATGCTGACCGCTCATCCACGGTAGGAAAGGAGTTGGAGTAGAGTTATAAGGCTTTTCTTAAACCTATATTGTTGGAATTGAATATCACAATTTGTGATTTCCAATTTCCATAAACCCCTCGTTACAAACAAGGAGAAGTAGAAAATATCAAGGCTTGTGATTTAAAGTGGTCAAATTCGACCACTTTAAAATTAGTGTTATGAATCATTTCCCAGGTTCCCATAAATTCGAGCGAATATCTGTTTCGTAGCCAGTTCTTTATAATGTCAGCTGCACGACTTACGCTTTCTTTCGCATTTGCCATGTCAGTAAGCGAAATATAGTCTTGTTCATGAAAAGTCACGATAGTAACTGCTGTTTGCTGTACGGTGATCTTTGCCATAGTAAATAAGTTTTTTAAAATGCATAATATTTGTAGACCTATCAAATTAGATAAATTCAAAATGGGGGTCGAATTCGACCCCCTTACATGCAGGGTTATTTAATTGTTCCCAAATTATCTTTGAATAGCCCGGTCTGAATTAAGCGGGGCTTTGTCAGTAAAACAGTACGGTTTAGAACTAATTCACTTCCACATACACCGAGTCCGATGCCTTTTCTCCATCCCCGCTTCGTACAAAGGCGTAACTGCATACTACCTGTTCCGCCTGCAGGGTTGGATATTTTAGCTGGAGGGTTCCGATGGGTTCAATCCCGATAAATTGCCGGACAATAAGCAATTCGCCGGTCGTTAAGAAGGCACAGGCAATGATTTCATCGGTGGAAGTAATGTCGGGTAGCAATGCACCGGCATCATAGTGGATGGTTATTCCTGCGGTGTCTATGAGTGCTTCAGGTATTGTCAATTTAGGCAACGACCCTTTGGCAAGCAGCATTAGGGGATAACTGATAACCGGAGTTTTATCCTCCATCACGAAAGCTGTTGAGAAATTGGCAGAGACAAACATGTTCTGAGGTGATTGACGTTCATCGCGTTCCGGGAATCCCAGGGTGATCATGCTGCTGAATCTGCGATACATTTCTGAAATGGGCGACATTCGTGCCCGCATGTTGAGTTGCTTTTCAGTTTTGGGATCGTTGATCTTAAATGCCTTTGAACGTACGATGTTCATCCCATGATAAGAATACGTCGTAAAGTTACCCATCGATTTGCGCATGGGTCCCAATAGGGGGTTTTGTGATAAGCTCATAGTAGTAAAGTTTTAAATGAATGAATAAATATTTATTATTATAAATTCTAAATGGTTCATCCTTAGATGATGCGCTGTAAAGATAACTGATATTTAATTTATTTTTATCCGGTTGGATTTCTGTTAAACGGGGTTTTTATCACTTTTGTATCTCCTTGCATCTCCTTGCACTCTATTGCATAATCAATGACTGAATATTTATAAATTATTAACGTAATTATTAAATACATTTAACTATTTATCTTTTATTCAATAGCCTGAAGGTCTTCTGTTTTCCGGTTTTTCAGTCCTTAAAATGAGCATTAAAAATTCCAAACCTGTTTGGTCCATAAATCCTTTTTTTTTCAATCGGCGAAAGTCCTGAAAAAAGATGTCATTCGTTCTGTGTAGAAAGAGCATTTGTCGGGTCTTTCGTGGGCCATTTCTGGGGGATAGGAGGGTTCAACCCCTCGGAACCCCCAGGAAAGCCCCAGGTAACCCCCAGGTAAGCCCCAGGAAAGCCCCTCAATAGATAAAGTAAATTCCAAGTGGGTTTGGAAGGGGAAAAAGGAATGGATTGAGGTGTATTTGCCTGAAGCTCACAGTTGCATTCCGTTTTACCTGTCGCCCTCCCACTTCTTGTGCCTGCAGATAGTCTGTTAACAGAACAGTGGGAGTGCGACTAAATGGTGAGAGACACTTGAGTTACAAGTCGCACTCCCTTTTTACCTGTCGCCCTCCCACTTCCTGAGCTTGCAAATAGTCAATTAACAGAGCAGTGGGAGTGCGACTAAAAGGTGAATGACACTTTGCTCACAGTCGCACTCCCACTGCTCAAGCCAAAAGTTAGTCAGTTTAAGAGACAGTGGGAGGGCGACTATGCATGAGGTTTGCGAATAAAAGATCAATGACACTTAGCTCACAGTCGCACTCCCACTGCTCAAGCCAAAAGTTAGTCAGTTGAAGAGACAGTGGGAGGGCGACTATGCATGAGGTTTGTGACTAAAAGGTGAGAGACACTTGAGTTACAAGTCGCACTCCCTTTTTACCTGTCGCCCTCCCACTTCTTGTGCCTGCAGATAGTCTGTTAACAGAACAGTGGGAGTGCGACTAAAAGATCAATGAAGCTTAGCACAAAGTCGCACTCCCACTGCTCAAGCCAAAAGTTAGTCAGTTGAAGAGACAGTGGGAGGGCGACTATGCCCGGGGTTTGCGAATAAAAGATCAATGACACTTAGCTCAAAGTCGCACTCCCACTGCTCAAGCCAAAAGTTAGTCAGTTGAAGAGACAGTGGGAGGGCGACTATGCCCGGGGTTTGCGACTAAATGGTGAGAGACACTTGAGTTACAAGTCGCACTCCCTTTTTACCTGTCGCCCTCCCACTTCTTGTGCCTGCAGATAGTCTGTTAACAGAACAGTGGGAGTGCGACTAAAAGGTGAATGACACTTTGCTCACAGTCGCACTCCCACTGCTCAAGCCAAAAGTCAGTCAGTTGAAGAGACAGTGGGAGGGCGACTATGCCCGGGGTTTGCGAATAAAAGATCAATGACACTTAGCTCAAAGTCGCACTCCCACTGCTCAAGCCAAAAGTCAGTCGATTGAAGAGACAGTGGGAGGGCGACTATGCATGAGGTTTGTGACTAAAAGGTGAGAGACACTTGAGTTACAAGTCGCACTCCCTTTTT
>Ga0302215_10003597_pt1 | contig 10352 bp, 5 predicted proteins | sample II_Fen_N3_1_FD_194580 | JGI IMG/M metagenome (GOLD analysis project Ga0302215, IMG submission 194580) | Peat permafrost microbial communities from Stordalen Mire near Abisko, Sweden - II_Fen_N3_1 | ecosystem: Environmental > Terrestrial > Soil > Wetlands > Permafrost | place: Sweden: Abisko... | reverse complement strand
TGCCCATTGCCAGATACTAATTCCCCGGGTACAATGGTCTATTGCTTCTTCCATACTTAACCATTGCGGTGACAGGTATTTACCGGCAATCACCACATTTACATAATTACGACTTCTTAAACAATGATCGCCAACGGATAATAAACAATTAGCATCCGGCGGCAGATACACACGCACAATGGAAGACTTTTTGTTTACCACATGATCAATAAATCCCGGATCCTGATGGGTATCGCCATTGTGCGCTTGTTGCCATACGTGGGAAGCAAGCAGGTAATTTAATGATGCAATATTTTTTCGCCAGGGCAATTTATTGCAAGCTTTCAACCATTTAGCATGCTGATTAAACATTGAATCGACAATATGAATAAATGCTTCATAGCTGGTAAATAGTCCGTGTCGTCCGGTGAGCAAGTATCCTTCGAGCCAACCTTCGCATTGATGCTCGCTCAACACTTCCATTGCCCGTCCCTGAGTGGCAAGAAATTCATCGTTATCAAGCCTTTGGGCATCCCATTGCCGATTTGTCACTTCAAAAACAGCATTCAAGCGGTTGGAAAGAATTTCGTCAGGACCGAAAACGCGGAAATTATTTTCTTCATTGTTAAGTTTTATTACATCCCGAAGAAACTCACCAAACACATGTGTGTCGGAAACCATAACCGCACCCGGCGATGAAATTTGAACCGCACGATCACGAAAATCGGGCATAATAAGATCGTGCAATAGTAAACCACCGTTGGCATGCGGATTAGCTCCCATTCTTCGATTTCCTTTTGGGGCAAGTTCGGCTAATTCGGGTAAAAGGTGACCGCTTTTATCAAAAAGTTCTTCCGGCTTATAGCTTTTCAGCCAGTCTTCCAGCATTTTTAAATGATGTGGATGATCGGAATCAACAATCAACGGAATTTGATGTGCCCGAAATGTTCCCTCAATTTGGAGTCCATCTACTTCTTTCGGTCCGGTCCAACCTTTAGGAGAATTAAATACAATCATTGGCCAACTCGGGCGAACGGCAGTATTATTGTCTCGGGCATGACTCTGAATTTGTTTAATCTTTTCAATAACAGTATCTAAAACACCTGCCATGAGTTGATGCATTGTTGATGGTTCATCGCCTTCTACAAAATAGGGTGTCCATCCACAACCTTTGAGAAATTGTTCCAGTTCCTCGCGTGGAATACGTGCCAATATAGTAGGATTGGCAATTTTGTAACCATTGAGATGCAAAATTGGCAACACAGCTCCATCAGAAATTGGATTTAGAAATTTGTTGGAATGCCAGGCAGTTGCCAATGGTCCTGTTTCGGCTTCACCATCACCAATTATACAAGCTACAATTAGTTCGGGATTATCAAATGCGGCACCAAAAGCATGACTTAGCGAGTATCCCAATTCGCCACCTTCGTGGATAGATCCCGGGCAATCGGGCGAAACATGACTGGGAATTCCACCCGGAAACGAAAATTGAGTAAACAACTTTTGTAGTCCGATTTCGTTCTGAGTAATGTTCGGATAAACTTCAGTATAAGTACCTTCAAGGTAAGTATTTCCAACCAATGCAGGCCCACCATGACCGGGACCCGCTATGTAAAACATATCCAGATCGTATTTTTTGATAACCCTGTTTAAATGAGCATAGATAAAATTTTGCCCCGGCGTTGTACCCCAATGTCCTAACAGCATTTTCTTTATATTTGAAAGCTTTAAAGGTTCCCGAAGCAATGGGTTCTCGTGGAGATAAAGTTGCCCAACAGAAATGTAATTAGCTGCACGCCAATAGGCATTTATCTTTTGCAGTAGGTCATGAGATAAAGTATTAGTTTCCATTTTAGTTATTGCGTTTTAATTTTATGATTACATCTATTCTGGCTTTTGACAGTTAGAACTACTACAGGAATCGACCGGAAAGAATCAGACTGCCGATTTCTTAATTAAAGCCTTTATCAATTGATCGTATGCTACAATGAATTTCTCTATACCTTCATCTTCCAGTTTACGGGTAACTTTATTCAAGTCAATCCTTATTTCAGACAATTCGGACAAAACCCATGAAGCTTGGTCTATATTCTTTTTCAACAAAGACTTCGGTTCACCATGGTCACGATACGCTTCGAGTGTTTCAAGCGGAATAGTATTAACCGTATTGGGGCCAATAAGTGCTTCTACATATTTAATATCACTATAATCGGGGTTTTTAGAACTTGTACTGGCCCAAAGAAGTCGCTGGGGAAAGGCTTTCAGTTTCAAAAACTCAGTAGTTTCAAATAGTTCCCGATAAATTTTATACGCCATTTTTGCACTTGAAATAGCTACCTGACCGCGTATATTGGTGGCAAAATGAGCTTGTTCACCTACTGAAGCAATATAATCTTCTTCTCTGGGATCAATAACTGAATCAATGCGACTAATAAAAAAGCTGGCTACTGATGCAATTTTGTCTACCGGCTTGCCTTGATTTATTCGATCGGTAATACCGGCAATATAAGCTTCGGCTACTTCCTTGTATCTGTCTAATGCAAACAGCAAGGTAACATTCACATTAATTCCTTCGCTAATAAGTTGCCGAATGGCTGGCAGACCTTCTTTGGTTGCCGGAACTTTGATAAGAACATTGGGCTTGTCTAGAGATGCCCACAATCGACGGGCTTCTTTTATGGTACCAGCGGTGTCATGTGCCAGATGCGGGTTGACTTCCAGACTTACATATCCATCTTTCCCCTTGGTTTTTTCATATACAGGAATGAATTCATCGGCCACATTTTGTACATCGCGCAAACAAATTGTTTCATAAATTACCTGAACATTCTTCTCTTTGAGAGCTATTTCGCTAATGGCTTTATCGTACAGATTACTTTCGGCTATTGCTTTTTCAAAAATGGATGGGTTGGAAGTCATTCCGCGTAATCCATCTTCTTTTATCATTAATTTCAATTTGCCACTTGTAATCAAATCGCATCGTATATAGTCGAGCCAGATGGACTGACCCAACGCTTCTAATTTTTTTAAAGGATTTTCTTTCATTCTATTTTGGGTTTTATCTACAAAACTGCGCATCAACATCCTATCGAAAAACAATTTATTTTAAGCAAATTAGTTTATATATAAATAAAATCATTGGGTTGTTTTGTTGGTACAATAAACAAGGGAATAGTAGCATTTCTCAATACTTTTTCAGTAACACTCCCCATAAGTATGTTTTCCAGGCATTTCTGACTGTGTGAACCCATAACAATGTAATCTACATTCATTTCTTGTGCTGATTTTAATATCATTTGAGCAGAATCACCTGTTTTCAATAGGGTTTTCACTGCAGTATCACCTAAATATCGTTTCCCCTTTTCCAGAAAATTCCGTGAGCCGGCATTCTTCATCTCATCGGTATCAAACATATTAAGCGTATCTATTTGCCATTCGCCCATACTGGCATAAGCCGCTGAATAGATGGACAAATCGACTAAAACATGTAGTAAGGTTACTTCTGCACCATACTTCTTAGCCATTGCAAACCCATTTTCGGCTACCATTTTTGAAGTTGGGTCATAATCCATTGCAATCAATACTCTCTTAATCTTGTTTTTTTTCATAATCGTTGAATGTTTAATTATCGGAAGAGTTCTTATTTTGTCAGCAGAAATGTTACACGCACACCTTTCAGAAAGAGCTTTACAGAATAAAGCAAATATCAATATTTTCAGCCTTATTTTTGTTACACAATTTTTGAATATAATTATATGATTCACACATTTTTATGCAGCAATCACTAAAAATAGAATTATACAGGAAATAGAGAATTGAAACCTAAATAAAACTCACTTTCAGCATATTTGTGCTACCATGTTCATTCAGAGGAGTGCTACCTACAAAAACCACACAATCGCCATCTACCAAAAGTTTTTCTGCTTTCAGAATCTCGACCGATTTGGTAACTGCCGTGTTTAACTGGTTATACGAATTTAGTTGGAAGGGTTTTACACCCCATACTAATGACAATTGTTGCACTAATTTTTTATTGTTGGTAAAAGCGTAGATATTGGCTTGAGGTCTGTAACTGGATATTTTTAGTACTGTATATCCTGAGTGGGTGAATGAGATGATGGCTTTTGCCCCAACCTGCTCAGCAAGTTTTGCAGCATTGAAACAAATGGAGTCGGCCAGATAAGTTGGTGAGGTTTTAAGGGGAATATGTAATGCTTCAAATGGATTTGTCCGATTAGTATTTTTTTCGGTATAATCAATAATTCGCTGCATACTATTAATCGTTTCAACCGGGTAGTTACCCACAGATGTCTCCCCGCTGAGCATCAAAGCATCTGCACCATCAAGCACAGCATTAGCCACATCGTTGGCTTCGGCACGGGTGGGTCTGAAGTTTGTAATCATGCTTTCCATCAGTTGTGTTGCAATAATCACCGGCTTGGACTGCATAATGCATTTCCCCACAATTAATTTTTGAATCAGTGGAACTTCGTCGAATGGAATCTCTACGCCCAAATCGCCCCGGGCAATCATAATACCATCGGCAAGTTCTATAATTCGGTCTATTTCCAACAAAGCTTCCGGCTTTTCAATTTTGGCTATTATTCCGGCTCTGGCATTTTGATCCGTTATAATCTTTCTCAGATCCAGAATATCTGAAGCTTTTCGTACAAACGACAATCCAATCCAATCAACACCCTGTTTCAACGCAAAAACAGCATTCGAAATATCTTCTTCTGAAAGGCTTGGCAAAGACACTTTGGTATCTGGGAGATTCACTCCTTTGTTTGATGATAATGGTCCACCATAGATTACTTTTGCTTTAACCACATCAATGCTATTGGTTTCAGTCACCTCCAGCTTAATCTTTCCATCGTCGATAAGTATTGCCTCACCAACTCTGACATCGCGTGGAAATCCCTGATAACTCATGTAGATATGATTTTTTGTGCCCATGCATTTCTCAGTCACAAAAGTTACGATATCACCTTCGTCCAAATGAATCAGGTTATTCTCAATTGCACCTACCCGAAGCTTAGGTCCCTGCAAGTCGGCAAGAACGGAAACATGCGTGTTTAGCTCCAGATTCAACGCATGAATAATCTGAATAAGTTTTAAATGTTCTGCCTGAGTAGAATGCGAGAAATTTAACCGGAAAACATCAACGCCTTCGAGTATCATTTTACGAATAACTTCTTTGCCGGACGATGCCGGACCTAATGTGGCTATTATTTTTGTTTGAGAATTATGTGATTGCATGATAGTCTGTTTATCTAATCTAATTTTATTGCTTCAATAAACTCCTTCAGCGTATTGGCCGAATGCTTAAACAATTCCTGTTCTTCCTCCGAGAGATCAATTTTCACATATTGTGCCACTCCATGAATATTGACAACAGATGGAATGCTAATACAGACATCACTCACACCATAATAATCAGTGACTAAAGTCGAAACAGGCAAAATAGAATTTTCATCCCGCAAAATTGCCCGGGTTATTTTTACCAGCGATAGAGCTATAGAATAGTTGGTAGCCCCTTTTAATTTGATAATCTCATAGGCCGAATTCTTCACTTTCAGGAATATCTCTTTCAACTCATTCCTGGCATTTCCTTGTTTAGCATACTCCGAACAATAGGTTTCTATATCCATGCCGCCAATGGTTGCATTGCTCCACACCGGAAGTTCGGTATCACCATGTTCGCCGATAATATATGCATGGATATTGTTGGAATCAACCTGAGCATAATCGCTTATCATGTACTTTAATCGCGCAGTATCCAACACCGTTCCCGATCCAATAACCCTGTTCACCGGAAAACCGGATAATTTCAAGGTCACATAAGTAAGTATGTCTACCGGATTAGTAACCACCAATAAAATAGCATTTCTGGTATATTTAGCAATGGCAGGTACAATCTCTTTAAATATTGCCACGTTTTTCTTTACTAAATCCGTTCGCGTTTCATTGAGTTTTTGATTGGCACCAGCCGTAATAACAACTATATCGGCACCTTCACATCCTTCGAATCCGGCAGCATAAATTCTAACCGGATGAGCAAAACTCAATCCGTGATTCAAATCCATACACTCGCCAATAGCTAAATCGGAATTTTTATCAATCAATACAATCTCCCGCGCCAAGCCGCTTATCATAAGCGAAAAAGCAAACGTACTACCTACATTACCGGCACCGATGATTGCAATTTTAGGTTTTAATGAGTTCATAATTCGTTAGCATTAGTCTGTTTAGCGTTGTTGCATTACTGTATGCAACAAAGATGTTTATCAACTTACAAATCTATCAGCATTTCTCACTCCAACTGTTACATAACTTTTCAGAAAACTTGCATAATTCACAGCTTTAAGTACTTGAAATGCTATTTTCATAAACGTAATTATATAAACTGGATATTCCAGACAACATTCGGGCGAATACTGCAACTTTCTCTTATCAAAACAAATTGAAAACCCAGGCTGAATACCTGCCGGAGTATAAATAATGCCAAAACAGGAGTTGTAAAAATCAATCAAAAAAAATTCCCAAAAAAAACCTTTGCGTTAATTATGTTCTTTATCTTTGAGGTCAAAAATATGACAAACTTCTCCTCAGTAGAATTTACTGAATAGAAAGTGAAGATGTATAGAATTAAGTAGAGATTGGGGTTAGGCGGTAGTGTACAAAAAACAGTGAGTGTATCGACTGACTTTTTGATGAAAATGCTTTAGGCTTCGATAGCAAAATTCAACATTCCGTAATAACGGGGAGGAATAAGTCTGCAATGCAACTGTAAACATAATTACTCTCACCTTCGTTTACACTCATGATGGTTAACGGTTATGAGTTTTCAGGCTTAGCTGATACAATATAATTCTCTTGCAAATGCAGTTTTGCTATCCGTGATATACAATTGAATATAATGATTGCAAAATGGTTCAATTCGTGGACTTTCTTCAGCTCATGACAGTGAATGCTCCTTCAAACCGGTAAATGCTCATAGCTTCGGTCGATAGTCTGAATTAAGCGGAACCTCCAAGAAAAAAAACTATAATTAAACCAAACGAGAGTTTAACTGTCCAGCAGTCAAACAAGTTTAGATAAAGAAACATGAAATCATTTTTTTACATATTAATTTTGGTTGCGTTTAATTCGCTAACCTCATTTGGCCAAACCTATACAGGACCGATACCAAAGCCTACAAGTGGTTATGGATCGGATGGTAACTATAGTACAGCAACACAATCGTTTGCGAATGTCAATTTCCTGACACACGACATAGTGGTTTATTATCCCACAGGCATTACTTCGCCAGTTCCAACCATATTTTACAGCCACGCTTATGGAGGTAACGACCCAAACAATATTTCGGGTTTCCTGAATTTTGTTGCCAAAAAGGGGTATGCTGTGGTTTTTGTTCCGTATCAAACAACAGGAGTAACTGTTCAACAGCGCTATAGCAACCTTTTAAATGGTTTTATAAAAGCAGCCCGCCGCTATCCCAACATCATAGATACAACAAAAGTTGGTTTTGTGGGACATTCTTTCGGAGGCGGAGCAGTGTTTGCCAATGCTTATTATTGCTTTACTACGCTGAACTGGGGACAGTCGGGGCGTTTTATCTTCTCGATGGCACAATGGTATACTTATAATATCTCGCAGGCAGAACTGAAATCATTTCCCAATGACGTTAAGCTATTATCGGTTGTTTATGAAGATGATGTTACCAATGACCATCGTATGACCAACGACATTTTCAATACCATTAGCATTCCTGCATCAGAAAAAAATTATTTGAGAGTAAAATCTGACACCATTAACGGATATGTTTACACAGCCGACCACGTTGTACCAAACAATTCGGCCTATGATGCTTTGGATTATTATGCGTATTACAGGCTGTTTGATGCCATGTGTGATTATGTTTTCAATAGTAATATAGCAGGAAAAGACATTGCTCTTGGAAACGGAAGTACCAATCAGGTATCTATGCCCGGCGGTATGCATAATTTAATCTATAGTAAAGCTCCCACATTTGCCAATGCACAAAGCACTTATCTTTTCCCTTGCAATTCTTCCGACAATCCAAGACTGGATCATTGCGACGAAACACTTTCAGCCACCAAGGTATTGACAGATATACAATTTTCAATTTATCCAAATCCTGCCAAAACAGTTCTTTACATCAATACTGACAACGCAGTTTTACAGGTTGATATTTTCAACCAACAAGGGCAACTAGTAAAAACAGCAAAAACCACAAGTATTCCAATTGGCGAATTGCCGAGCGGGCTATATTTTGTAAAAGTTGGTTTCGAAAACAACAGTGTGAAAGTAGGAAAACTGATAAAAGAATAACTACCTTTACAAAGACTGAACCTCTCCCACTAAAACTGGTTTGCCACCCATACTATACAAGTGAAAATAATAATGGCACTGCGCTAACCAGCGAGCAACCATGATTTATAATCAGGATAAATGGTATAGATGCTTATTAATAAATAAAACTATCAACTGACTTTATTGTTTTAACTGTCAGTTAGAAAACTAATATTCAACACATGAAAAATCACACATCATATTTATACAAAAACTTTAAATTTGAATATCGAATAACACTCACCTATTTGATTTTTGGATTGCTTTGGATTCTATTTTCGGATGCTGTACTTGATTTTGTTGTAACAGACGATAGTCTGTTGACTAAATTTCAAACATACAAAGGCGCTTTCTTTATTTTCATAACCTCCCTGGCCTTGTACTTGCTTGTAAAAAGGCACATGAAAAGCTTAAGGACTGCTGAGTCCCAACTTATTGAAAGCGAGTTCCGGTTTAACAAATTGTACGAAAATGGCCCTTTCGGTATGGTTCTGTCGAACAATAATTTTGAGTTTATAAAAGCAAATACTGCATTTTGCAGTATTATGGGATATAGTGAAGCTGAACTTCGGAAATTTACGTTTAAAGATGTATCGCATTCTGATGATATTGTCAAAGATTTGCCCTATTTCCAAAAAATGATGAATAAGGAATTATCGGTTTACAAAACGGAAAAACGCTATATCCGCAAAGATGGTCATGTAATTTGGGGATCGTTGACTGTAATTGCAAACTACGATAGTAACGGACAATTTCTTTACAACCTGGGAATTATTGAAGATATTACCGACCGAAAACGCATTGAAAACGAATTCATTGAGTCGCAACTGAATTTTCACCGATCTATTGCCGAAACCCCTATTGGAATTCGCATTGTCTCAGTTAGCGGTAAAACCATTTATGCCAATAAAGCATTTCTTGATATATATGATTTTGATAGCCTGGAAGAATTCACAAATACTCCTGCAATAAACCGCTATACTGATGAAAGTTATGTTCAACACAATGAACGAAAAGAGCAACGAAAGAATGGAAAGGAAGTTTCTGATTACGAAATAAGTATTGTGTGCAAAAATGACGGAATACGCCACGTAAAAGTTTCGCGTAAAGAGATTTTGTGGAATGGTATAAAGCATTTTCAGGTAATTAATATTGATATATCTAAACTACGAAGCGCAGAGTCCGAACTCCGAAAGCTTTCAAAAGCGGTAGAGCAAAGCCCCGTAGCAATATGTATCACTGATCCTGATGGAATGATTGAATACGTTAACCCGATAGTTATTAAGTTGACTGGCTTTTCGGCTGATGAATTGATCAACGAAAACACAAGGATATTCAGTTCGGGCGAAAAGCCGAAACAAGAATACGCTGAACTGTGGCAAACGATAAAATCGGGGAATATCTGGAGTGGCGAGTTGCACAACAAAAAGAAAAATGGCGAACTTTATTGGGAATCGACCACCATTTCGCCTATTTTTGACACTGCCGGGCAAATAACACATTTTCTGTCGATAAAGGAAGATATAACCGATAGAAAACGAGCCGAGATTGCGTTGAATGAATCAGAAGAGCTATTGCGGAAATTTGCATCACACCTCCAGAATGTGCGGGAAGAAGAAAAAGTGGCATTAGCCCGCGAAATACACGATGACCTTGGTCAAACTTTAGTAGCACTCAAAATTGATATGGGCTTGCTTAAAAACGAAGTTGTCAAATCCAACACTTTCAATCATGCGCAAAACACTTTGGACAAGTTTGATAATATCGTAAGCCTGATTGACAAGACTATTAAAACAGCCCGACGTATTATGACCGGACTAAGACCCCAATTGCTTGAAATAAATGGTTTTATCGCTACTGCAACATCTTATCTTCATGAATTTGGAGATCGATATAAAATAGGGTGTGAGTTTATCTCTGACATTTCAACGATTGAAATGACTCCGCAACAATCGCTTGTTTTTTTCAGAATAGTTCAAGAGTCACTCAATAACATT
>Ga0302215_10003596_pt1 | contig 10354 bp, 9 predicted proteins | sample II_Fen_N3_1_FD_194580 | JGI IMG/M metagenome (GOLD analysis project Ga0302215, IMG submission 194580) | Peat permafrost microbial communities from Stordalen Mire near Abisko, Sweden - II_Fen_N3_1 | ecosystem: Environmental > Terrestrial > Soil > Wetlands > Permafrost | place: Sweden: Abisko... | reverse complement strand
CTTTACCATCGTGACGTTCACGATAACCAATGCGATAAATAGCAGAATCGTTTGGTAGGACAGAAACGCCAAAGCTCATATCCGTTTTTCCTGTTGTGAATGTTTGTGCTTTTAGTTTAGTACAGTTAAACAACCAAGCTGAATCGACAACCGAACTTCCATTAGGAAATGGATACGATATTGGAACATTTAAAACTTGATTTGTTGGATTTTTGAAATAATAATAACCATCGACAGTGAAGTGAACACTGTCGATGATGAAATTTATAGCTTCGCGAGGAAATTGTAATTGTTGTGCATTAACGGTACAAGCAAAGCTAAACAATAGAATAAAGATTATTTTTCTCATTTATTTACAATCAAGTCTTGCGAATACAACAATGTATTGCCCGATTTTACTTGAACAACATACATTCCCGCACTATATTTTGAACCTAGTTGTAATTGTAGTATTCCTGTTGAAGATTGCAAAGGGAAACGTTCAATAACTTTACCTGTAATATCTAAAACCTCAACATTTGCCTTATCAACTGTTGCTAAATCATATTTTAAAGTTGCTTGCGAATTTGCTGGATTAGGATATAATGAAAAACTATTTGTTAATTCAGGAGCAGAAACGTAATCTTCTAATAAATGAATGTCATTATCTTTACCATAAGTAAAGAGATTAATTGGGATACCTTTATTCTCGAGAATTAGGCTAGTCTCAGTTTTACCACTATCTGATTTTAAAATGCTTATAGAAAACTCACCATTCTCATTTGTTTGATAGTTAACACGAGACACATTTGATGTTGGACCAAAAATATCATAATAATTATAAAAATCATAAAACATGAAAGTTTTATTTTTTAAAATCTCATTATTTTTTGAATATAATATACCGTTAAAAGTATATTTATTAATTCCAACTTTATCATTTATCCCAATTTTTATACTATCGCTCAATTGTAATATTCTTCCAAAACCCTTACAATAATAGATATACTTAATCGAATGATTACTATCGAGAATTGGAAATTGAGTATCAATATTTTTTCCAAATATAATACTATCATATGCATAACAATTATTTACACCAAAAGCTTCAATAACAATATAGTCCCCTTTTTGATTAAATTTTAACGGAACAGTACAACTATCGTTCGTAATTGGAATTACACCTCCTGATTTTTTTGCATAATCCGTTAAGTAATCTTTTTTAAGTTCTCGTATTTTATATTCTGTTTTCCCTAGCGATGACCTTATTTCAATAGAATCAATCAATAAAAAATCATAACCCCCATTAAAAATATCAATTGACCAAATACTATCATTTTTCAAATAAAATTCTTGAAGATAATAACTTGGCATTTCTACTGGATTTGATTTCCCTATCGTAATTAATACGTAAAGACAAACTGTTAATGTAATTATTTTTTTCATAGCTATAGTTGTTAGTACACAAATATATCATTTTTCTTATTCCAGCACAATTTGTTTCGTAATAATTTCTCCCGATTGTAATTTGATAGAGACATAATAAACACCCGCTAAAAATCCCGCCAGCGATACCTTTGTTTCTTTTGTCGTCAACAAAAGTCGACCTGTAATATCAAACAATGAAAGGGTAAAATCGGAATTCGAAACAACGTTTAGTTCTTTGTTTGCCACAAAACATTTAATGTCTTCACGTTCGGTAATTGGTGCAGCAACGCCAATTGAATCGACATTCTCGCAAGAAATATCGGGTATTGTTTGATAGAGAGTTCCAGTATTATCACAAAAGCATAAAAAGACACTAGCTGGATCAGAAATTATAAAAAGTGATTGATTATAAAAGAAACCAAAATTCATTTCACCAATTCCTTCCACCCATTTCATATGGAGATGTAAATGGTTTGATAATGTATCTTCGAGAATTAATTGTTTCCGTTTTTGTCCATTTTTCATTGTGATAAGGCTATCGGATTTTACAACCATTATTAAAGAAGTATCTTTTGAGCCCATATAAAACTGACATTTGAACGTGTCTTTTACCGTTAAATTAAAATCATATAACAAGATTTCTTTACCGCCCTCATAAACAAATAGTTTATTTGATTCTTTTCTCGTAAAATGATCTCCGTCTTTTTTGTTTAATGAAATCCATTTCGTATAAGTTTTGCCATTTGACAATATGGTGTCTTTATAATCGTAACGATACGAATAGCCATAAGAAGATTTATATTCAGGCGTTAGACAACCAAAACAAGCATAGCCCCAAACTGAGCCAGTTGCAGGCATTGGATCTGATTTTCCAATAGTACATATTCCTAATAGGAACCACAGTAAAAGAGTAGATTTTTTCATAGTTTCTCTGTTTTAATTTTTAATCTCCACTTTAGTGACAATTGTTATAATCTATACCCTAGATTATAAATGGCATTCATTTTTTAATCATTTGTATTTAATAATCCAATTTATTGTCTAATAAATTATTGAACAAAAATTGCTTATCCATTAAAAACTATAATGAAGCCCAAATAACAATTTAAAGAGTACTAATAAACGTTGATATTTTCCATTAATAATGATTAGTTTAAAACAAAAAAGGGTTGTTTCATTCGATTTGAAACAACCCTTAAGTAAAGAAACTTATGAATGCTTATGGAAGAATATAGAAAGCTACCCCTTCGTAAGTATAACCAGAACGACCTCCACCTAACTCATTATAATTTGTGGTATAGAAATGATCGCCATAACTACCATAATATCTGTAAACAGGAATTGTACCAGCTACGTTTGAAGCAAATGCATATCCCGACACACCTTCGTATGACCAGCCATTACCGCCACCTTTTAATTCATTATAATTAAGTGTTGATAATCTATCACCATTTTTTGTATTATAATAACGATAGATTGGACTTGTTCCAGAAACTTGAGTATTGTAAATTTTACCTAAAATACTTTCGAAACCGGTATATCCTAATTCATTAAAATTTGAAGTATAGAAATGGTGATTATAAATATAATAACGATAAAAACGTTTTAGGTTACCGAAAGGATATATTTGAGTTATAAAACTTTTATCGGTAGCAGAAAGAGTTGTGTTTGAACCAACACTATAACCATTTGTTGTTAATGATGCTGAAATTGAATACAACATAATTGATTGAGCATCAAAACTTGTAAAATTAGTTTGTGTAGCACTATATTTAGCAAAGATATTAACATCAACCGTAGCTGCATTCCAATAATTAGGAGCACCAGCATAATAAGCATAAACAGCAGTTTTGTTCCATGGAATGTTTGCTGCAGGACTTTGATGCTCATGGATTAAACTTAAAGCATGTCCAAATTCATGAATTACAGTTCTACTAAATTCAACATCAGAAGTTGAACTGGTAAACCAGCCATAATTCATTGAGGCTGCATTCTGAGCTATAGACTGACAATCAACACCAATATAAGACCATGAACTTCCACTATTATCGAAATTAATTTTGATATCAGCATTTGCAGTAGATGCAACAAATTGAAACTCAACATTTGCATATGGTAGCCATTGACTCGCAAATTGAATAACTTTAGTTTGCAAGAATGTAGTTCCATTTAAGAACTTAACTCTAATAACTGTTCCTGGTGCCCATCTTTTACTTGTTAAGGACGCTGCTTTCAATTTACTTGCAGGTAATTCCATTTCCGTACAAATGTGAGCTTTTTCTTTTTCTTGTTTTTTCAAAGAAGCAATCTCTGTTTGTTCGTTAGTACACGAGAAAAAAAGTGAAACACTTAATAACCCGAGGTAAAATTTGTTTTTTAACATAATACTTTTTTTTAGTTAATAATAAATTAATATGCGCTTGTTTTTGATTTCATATTGTTACAAACACCTCGCAAACATATAAAACATTTAATTAAAAATCAAATTAATCTACGCTTTTTCCGTCTTTTGTTGTTTATATTCGTCTTATATTGTCTTTTTTTAGTCTTTTATGTGCGTGTTTTAGTGCATTTTAAGAGTAGTTTAAATATTAATTATTTTTTATAAAAAATAAAATCATATGTAATTCAAATTCAGTTTATGAACAGATTAAAGGCTTTTGACAAATAAGTTTTTTATTCGTAATTTCGCCCAACATTTTTCGATGTTTATTTTTAATAGTACAGTTAAAATGGTGTAGATGATGGTTGTTAAACATTATCAATAATATAGAAATACAAAAACGTAAAGAGACTAATTTCACAATATGGAGAATACAATTTATGTAACGGGCATTGGCATTGTAGCATCTATCGGAACAAATGTTGATGAGTGCTTGAGTTCGTTGCTAGCAAAACAAACGGGTATCGCCGATATTCAAATTCTCGATACTTTTCACAAAGGAACGTTTAAGGTTGGCGAGGTAAAACTCAGCAACGAGGCTTTGATGTCTAAATTACAGATTCCTCAATCGGAATATACAAACTATACTCGCACAGCCTTATTGGGAATGATGGCTGCGAAAGAAGCTTTAGATAATTCGGGTATAGACCTAAACGATGGTTTTCGCACTGCATTTATTTCGGCAACTACAGTTGGTGGAATGGATAAAACGGAACATCATTACAACGACAAAAATAACAATAGCGGTTTTGTTCAAACACATTCTTGTGGCGACTCAACCGATAAAATAGCCGACTATCTAAGCCTAAACGATTACCGCACTACTATCAGCACAGCTTGTTCATCGGCTGCAAATGCGGTGATGCATGGAGCACGATTGATCCAAAATGGAATTGTTGACCGTGCCGTTGTAGGTGGTGTAGATGCACTTTCGCGTTTCACCTTAAATGGCTTTAACACATTAATGATTCTTGATACAGATTTCTGCAAACCTTTTGACTGTAATCGTCGCGGACTAAACATTGGCGAAGGTGCAGGATATATTGTTATTGAGTCGAACAAAACACTAAAGGCTTCAAATAAAAGACACATTTGCCGCTTAACTGGCTATGCTAATGCAAACGATGCCTATCATCAAACGGCGTCATCGCCCGAGGGTGAAGGAGCATTTACTGCAATGTCGCAAGCTCTTGCAATGAGTGGATTACAACTTTCAGAAATAGATTATATCAACGCTCACGGAACAGGCACATCGAATAACGATATGTCCGAAGGCGTAGCTATAAAAAGAGTTTTTGGCGATGCTATTCCTTATTTCAGCTCTACAAAATCGTACACTGGTCACACACTTGCTGCAGCTGCAGGAGTTGAAGCCGTTTTTTCATGTTTGTCGATAGCAAAAGGATTGGTTTACCCTAACCTCAATTTTAAAGATGAAATTCCCGAATTACAAATGTCGCCACAAACAGAACTGATAACTGGTGCCGATATTAAAAATGTTTTATCGAATTCATTTGGTTTTGGAGGGAATAATTCAACACTTATTTTTTCGAAATAATTAGAGTGACCGTTTTTAGAATATGATTTTAATAATGAGATAAAAATGCTTCTACAAACTCAGCATGACAAAGGGCTTGACTTTGGTCACCCTGAGCTTGTTGAAGGGCAATTATAAAAACATATTAGAAACACATACTGAGTTTAAACATTTATATAAGAAATGTTTAAAGGAAATAACAAAGAAAAACCCTTCGACAGGCTCAGGGTGACCCCTGGCGAGACTTTCGTCATACTAAGCTTGTCGAAGTATTTTTTAAATAAAAAAGAATTAAATAAAACCTGCTATGGCAATATATATACAATCGTTTGAAGCAATAACACCGCAAAACACATTCAATTGCGAAGGTTTTTTAACAGAAACAGTGGAACGAAGCAATGCATATTTTAGTTGTGTAACTCCAAAATACAACGAATATCTCGATCCTAAAGCATTGCGACGAATGAGCAAAATTGTGCGGATGGGAACATGTTGTGCAAAGGTATCGTTACAAAAAGCTGAACTTGAACAACCCGATGCAATAATCGTTGGAACTGGCTTAGGCTGTGTTGAAGATACGGTTAAATTTCTTGCTCAACTTATCGACAATAACGAGCAATTGCTAAACCCAACGGCATTTATTCAATCGACACACAACACCGTATCGGGACAAATAGCTTTGATGCTTGGATGTCGTAATTATAATCTTACCTATACTCAAAAAACAATTTCGTTTGAGTCGGCTTTGCTCGATGCTTTTTTAATGTTAAAAGGCAATGAAGCAAAAAATATTTTAGTTGGTGGAATTGATGAAGTTACCGACGACAGCTACCGATTAATTCAAGAAGCTGGCTGTGCAAGAAATGCCGACGATACCAATGCTACAAAAGGATTTATTCCTGGCGAAGGTTCTGCTTTCTTTGTACTATCGAATGAAAAATCGGACAAAAGCTCATCGCAAATAATTGATATCAATATTATTCATCAAACAAAAAAAGGTGAAGATATTTCAAACGAAATTGAACGATTCTTGAAAAAGAATAATCTAAGCATTTCGGATATTGATGTAGTTGTTTCAGGCATAAATGGCGATGCATACAATGATAAACCACATCTTGAGATTAAAAACATTTTCCCCGAAAGTGCTTTTGTACAATACAAACATTTAGTTGGTGAATTCGACACAGCTTCAGCATTTGGATTTTGGACGGCTGCCGAAATCATGAAAACACAAACAATTCCTGAAAACTTGAACAGTAACGGTATTAAAAAAAGTACAATTAAAAACATCTTACTTTACAATAGTTTTAATCAAGCCGACCACGTATTTATTCTTGTATCGCAATGCTAAAATTTCGTAACATAACGGTATTGTTCATCCTTGCACTTTGGTTCATGGTTGGAGGCTCTGTTATGTATGGATATTCACATTTAGTTGGTTCAATTATCTTTGCAACTATTGTATATAGTTTGATAGTTACCTGGGGAGTTACTAGAATTCATTCGCAAATGTTTGTACCAACAATCAACTCAAACAAACATGCGAAAGATAAAATTGCAATAACATTTGATGATGGTCCCGATGCAACAAACACCGAAAAGATATTAGACCTTTTAAAAGAATACAATGCAAAAGCAAGTTTTTTTATTATTGGGAATAAAATAGCAAAACACAAAACCATAGTTGAACGAATTCAAGCCGAAGGTCATTTGATAGGGAATCACAGCTTTTCGCACAAGAATACATTTTCCATAATGAATTCAAAAAAAATTACCCAAGAAATAAGCGATGCAAAACAAGCAATAGAAGAAATAACGGGCAAAGAATGTATCTATTTTCGTCCACCCTTTGGCATTACAAATCCATTGATAGCAAAAGCATTGCAAAGCTTCAAATTAAAGACTATTGGTTGGAGTATCAGAACACTCGATACTTTAAATGCACCAAGCAAAGATGTAGTTGATAGAATTGCAAAACGAGTTCGTTCGGGTGAAATAATTCTTGTTCACGATACCAGCGATGAAATTTTGGACATTGTAAAACGTTTATTGGACTTGACAAAAGAAAGACATTTGAAAGTTGTGACGGTTGAAGAATTGATGAAATAAAAACACATTTAACTCAACCCCTGTCCTTGCGGACAGGGGTTGAGTTGAAATAGCGAAAAAGACTTATAAAAAACCGATCTACATTTCGGGACAAATAAAAAATTATGATAAAAAGAATAATAACAATAGCATTGTTAGTCGGTTCAAGCATTTTAGCTTTCGGACAAGACAAATCGTATACACCAGTAACAGACATGAAAGATGTGGAAACGAAGCTTAATAATGCATCGGTACAAACATCAACCATTACTTGCGATTTTACTCAAGAAAAGCATTTGGAATATCTTGACGAAACCATTATTTCGAAAGGTAAATTCTGGTTCAAAAAAGAGAATCGTCTTCGTTGGGAATATATGACACCGTTCAAATATTTAATTCTTTTGACAAATGGCAAATTTATCATTAAAGATGAAAAGAAAACGAGTCAGTACGACATCAACTCAAACAAAGCATTTCAAGAGATTAATAATCTGATAATTAGCTCGGTTCGTGGCACACTTATTTCCGATGGAAAATTTGATGTTGTTGCTTTTGAAAACGCCACAACATATTTAATTCGTTTGACGCCCAAAGATGCTCAGATGAAAAAAATCATTAAGAAAACCGAACTTACTTTCGATAAAAAAGACCTTTCGGTATCGAAGGTTAAAATGATTGAAAACGAAAAAGATTATACCATCATCACCTTTATAAATAAGAAACTTAATGAGATTATTCAAGATAATATTTTTACTGTTAAGTAGTCTTTTTTTCGTTGTCGCTTGTAGTCCTATAGGTGGTTTTCATCGGGTAGAAACATCAAAAGCTCCAAAGTCTGTTTCTGTTATCGACACTTTGAGCGAGAAAACTGTTTTTAAGGCAGGCATAAGCGTGTACGACAATTACTTTTCGGGATTATTCTTATTTAAACCAATAAAAGCAGATTCGTCGTATCGTATTGTATTTATGTCGGAAGTGGGATTAAACCTACTCGACATGGTTTACAAAAACGATACAATGACCATTCTTAGTTGTAATGATTTTCTGAATAAGAAAATTATTTTAAACACCATGAAAAAAGATTTCGCACAACTATTCATGAAATACACCATAAAGAAACGCTTTAAAGTGTATGCTAATGAAAATGATAGCGTCCAAGTTGTGAAATTTAGTTATAAATGGAAGAAATTTTATTATTTTTGCCACAATCAAAATGATATTTTTAGGATTTACAGAAAATCGAAGATTTTTGGATCGGTTAACATGAACGTTGACAAAAATAAGAATCTGGGAATTGACGGAATAAACTTTAAACACAGAGGTATTAAGTTGGAAATAAATTTAGTACGCATAAACAAAGGCGAATAATGTTATTAGGCGATTTTTTTACATATACAATAGTAGATACCAAAGACGGCGAATGCAATGTTAGGGTATCATTAAATAAAAATCATGCTATTTACTCGGGTCATTTCCCACAGGTTCCAATTCTTCCTGGAGTTTGTCAGGTTCAGATTTTGAAAGAAACATTGAACGACATTCTTAAAATAGACTTGCAAATGGACAATGCGAAAGAAATAAAATTCTTGTCGATGTTGAATCCTACGGAATGCGATTCGTTCCAAATTACAGCCAGCTACGAAAAAACTGCCGACAATTTCTTAAAAGTAAACGCTATATTTTTCGAAGGCGAAAGAAAATTCTTAAAATGTAAAGCCGACTACCGAATTAAAGCAATTTCATTTGGCGAAGCTTTTAAAAAGCATAAATGCTGCGTTATTATTCCAACATACAACAATGCAACTAAAATTGATGCCGTTATAAAAGACGTACTCAACTATACACATGATGTTATTATTGTTAATGATGGTAGTACCGACAATACTTCCGAAATTCTGAAACAATATCCTCAAATTTTGAAAGTAGAATATGCAAAAAACAAGGGAAAAGGACATGCATTAAAAACGGGCTTTAAACATGCTTTGGAGCTTGGTTTCGAATATGCAATTACTATCGATTCCGACGGTCAACATTTTGCAAAAGACCTACCAACATTTCTAAATGAAATTGAGGCTAATCCTAAAACGATACTTATTGGAACACGCCAATTAAGCCAAACATCAAACGTTCCAAGTAAAAATAGTTTTGCCAATAAATTTTCGAATTTCTGGTATAAAATTGAAACTGGCTGTACACTTTTAGATACCCAATCGGGCTATCGTTTATATCCATTACTACCACTAAAAAAGACAAGATTCTTTTCAAACAAATATGAGTTTGAGCTTGAAGTTTTAGTACGTTCGTCGTGGAAAGAAATCGATACCAAACCAGTTGCAATAGATGTTGATTATCCCGAAGATAGAATAACCCATTTTCGACCATTCAAAGACTTTTTCAGAATAAGTGTATTGAACACAATACTAGTAACATTGGCTCTTAGTTACTATCGTCCGATTGGCATCATTCGGAAATACAAAAAAAAAAAGCTTAAACAAATAATCAAAGAAGATATTATAGGAAGCAATAGTCCTAATCATATCATTGCCTTATCTATTGGCTTTGGGGTGTTTATGGGAATTGTTCCAATATGGGGATATCAGTTGGCTGTAGGATTTTTTCTTGCCCATCTTTTTAAACTCAACAAAGCAATATTTTTCTTAGCTGCAAACATTAGCATTCCACCATTTCTACCCTTTATACTTTATTTAAGTTTTGTAACGGGTGGTTACGTTCTTGGTCATGGAACATGGGCTGTCGATTTTACTTTTAGTATGATAAAATCGAATTTACTCCAATATATTGTTGGCAGTATTGTATTGGCCATTACAGCAGGAAGCGGGTTTGCACTTGCTTCTTATTCAGTTTTAAAGTTCACAAAA
>Ga0302215_10003594_pt1 | contig 10356 bp, 4 predicted proteins | sample II_Fen_N3_1_FD_194580 | JGI IMG/M metagenome (GOLD analysis project Ga0302215, IMG submission 194580) | Peat permafrost microbial communities from Stordalen Mire near Abisko, Sweden - II_Fen_N3_1 | ecosystem: Environmental > Terrestrial > Soil > Wetlands > Permafrost | place: Sweden: Abisko... | reverse complement strand
CCATTGTAGTTGGCTGCCGGAGTATAAGTGATTGTTCCATCACCGTTGATTACTACCGCACCATGACTTGGAACAGTAGTTAAAGTAACGGTCAAAGCATCTCCGTCAACATCTGTATCATTGCTCAATACCGAAATGGTAGTAGCAGTATCTTCGTTTGTGGTTTTACTGTCATCAACTGCTACAGGAGCATCGTTTACAGGAATGATTGTCAATGCAACAGTAGCTGTACTTGTGCCACCATTACCATCGCTAATAGTATATGTAAAACTATCACCGCCATTGTAGTTGGCTGCCGGAGTATAAGTGATTGTTCCATCACCGTTAACTACTACCGCACCATGACTTGGAGCAGTAGTTGAAGTAACTGTCAAAGCATCTCCGTCAACATCTGTATCGTTACCCAACACTGAAATAGTAGTAGCGGTATCTTCATTTGTGGTTTTGCTATCGGCATTTGCAACCGGAGCATCGTTAACAGCAGTTACAGTTAATGTTACCGTTGCTGTACTTGTACCGCCATTTCCATCGCTAATAGTATACGTGAAGCTATCACCGCCATTGTAGTTGGCTGCCGGAGTATAAGTGATTGTTCCATCACCGTTGATTACTACCGCACCATGACTTGGAACAGTAGTTAAAGTAACGGTCAAAGCATCTCCGTCAACATCTGTATCATTGCTCAGTACCGAAATGGTAGTAGCTGTATCTTCGTTTGTGGTTTTACTGTCATCAACTGCAACCGGAGCGTCGTTTACAGGAACTATTGTAATATTCACTGTCGCTGTTGATTTATCATTATCCTTGTCGCTAATTGTATAGGTAAAGTTATCTGAGCCATTGTAGTTGGCTGCCGGAGTATACGTAAATGTTCCATCCACATTTATTCCTACGGTTCCATGCGCTGGATCAGTCGTTTTTACCCAAACATTTCCACCATCGGCACTTGGTGTATCGTTAGTCGAAAGGTTTCCATTAAGCACAACATCTTCATTTGTGCTCAAATTGTCATTCACTGCTAACGGAGCAGATCCTATCACTGCTGCTATTGAAACACTTACTGTCGCAGTCGATTTATCACCATTTGCATCGGTAATCGTGTAGGTGAAACTATCAGCTCCACTGTAACCTGAAGTTGGAGTATAAACATAAGTTCCGTCTACATTCAGGGTCAATGTTCCATGTAAAGGATCTGTTGATTTAGCCCATACATTTTCACCATCACCACTTGGGGTATCGTTCAGGGAAACATTTCCATTTAATTGAGAATCTCTATTCACACTTACAATATCGTCTACCGCAACAGGTAAATCATTTACTGAATCTACGGTCAATAATACCGTTGCTGTACTTGTGCCACCATTACCATCGCTAATAGTATATGTAAAACTATCACCGCCATTGTAGTTGGCTGCCGGAGTATAAGTGATTGTTCCATCACCGTTGATTAGCACCGCACCATGACTTGGATCAGTAGTTGAAGTAACTGTCAAAGCATCTCCGTCAACATCTGTATCGTTACCCAACACTGAAATAGTAGTAGCGGTATCTTCATTTGTGGTTTTGCTATCGGCATTTGCAACCGGAGCATCGTTAACAGCAGTTACAGTTAATGTTACCGTTGCTGTACTTGTACCGCCATTTCCATCGCTAATAGTATACGTGAAGCTATCACCGCCATTGTAGTTGGCTGCCGGAGTATAAGTGATTGTTCCATCACCGTTGATTACTACCGCACCATGACTTGGAACAGTAGTTAAAGTAACGGTCAAAGCATCTCCGTCAACATCTGTATCATTGCTCAATACCGAAATGGTAGTAGCAGTATCTTCGTTTGTGGTTTTACTGTCATCAACTGCTACAGGAGCATCGTTTACAGGAATGATTGTCAATGCAACAGTAGCTGTACTTGTGCCACCATTACCATCGCTAATAGTATATGTAAAACTATCACCGCCATTGTAGTTGGCTGCCGGAGTATAAGTGATTGTTCCATCACCGTTAACTACTACCGCACCATGACTTGGAGCAGTAGTTGAAGTGACTGTCAAAGCATCTCCGTCAACATCTGTATCATTGCTCAGTACCGAAATGGTAGTAGCTGTATCTTCGTTGGTGGTTTTGTTGTTATCAACTGCTACCGGTGCATCATTAACAGCCGTGATAGTGATATTTACAGCAGCATTGCTGGCCGCATAAACTGTTCCATCATTACCGTTCCAATTGAAGCTCGTATTGCCGTTCCAGTTAGCATTTGGAGTGAAAGTGATATTGCCTAAATTGGCTGCAGTGATTTCCTGTCCAACTGTGATAGCAGTTCCGCTAAGTTTTAATGTACCGTTAGCAGGTAGGTCAACAACATTTATCTTGGTCAATGCATCACCATCCACATCAGTAAACTTGCTGCTAAAATCGGTAGCGGCAAAGGTGATGTCAGTATCTTCTGGACCACTCTTGCTGATTGCAGCTACTACAGGTGCATCATTAACAGCCGTGATAGTCAATAAAACAGTAGCTGTACTTGCGGCGCCATTTCCATCGCTAATGGTATACGTGAAACTGTCGCCACCATTGTAGTTAGCTGCAGGAGTATAAGTAATTGTTCCATCGCTATTGATGACCACCGCACCATGACTTGGAATAGTTGTTAAAATGACGGTCAAAGCATCACCATCACCATCTGTATCGTTACCCAGCACCGAAATGGTAGTAGCGGTATCTTCGTTGGTTGTTTTGCTGTCATCAACTGCTACCGGCGAAGTGTTCGGTATTATTGAAATTGAAACAGCTACAGGAGCTGAAGTTGCACCATTTTGAGTAATCTTATAGAAAATTGGTGTAGGAGTACCTTTAAAGCCCAATGCTGGACTAAATGACAGGATACCACTGGTGGAATTATAAGACCAAGTTCCTTCACCGGGTTCAGTGATAGTACTTCCAGGAACATCAATCCCATATTTATTAACAAGAGTCACTGAAACATTAGCAGTTGTAGCCTGAGTTGTGCCATCAGCTAATTTGTCATTGTTCAATATCTGAATGTTAACGAGAGAGCCTGCTTTAACCGCTACAGCATCTGCAACAGGATGTGGATTCCCGGTATAAGTAACTGTAACTGTTGCTGAAGGAGATGTAGTACCTGTGGATCTATCTGTAATGGTATATGTTATAGGAGAAGGATTCTTTGTAAAGCTGCTTGCAGGTATAAAAACCAGTTTGCCATAATACGAAGTGTTCCATGAATTGGTATTGTCATAAGCCCATGTACCCTCACCCGGTACGACTACTGAAGTAGCATTACTGTACGTTCCGACAGTTGCTCCCGCAGGGACTAATATCTGAATAGTAGAGTTTGTTGCATTTGCACCGGTAACATGGTCTGCTATGTAATCGTTTGATAAAACATTAACTGTAACATTAGACCCAACAGTATTATTCGCGCTTTGATCGTTATTAGCAATTGGCTCATCAGTGGCGCAACTAATTGTCGTTGAAGAAGGAGGTGTGGAAACTTGTTGTAGAGTAATATCATCGACATAGAAATCGTTTCCTACGTCTGCCGGAAAATTATTTACAATAGAAACATAGTAATTCCCACTCGAACAACCGCCGGGCAAATAGAGATCATAAGTTATTTGCTGCCAACTGGTTGATGAATGTGTTATAAGACCGGATGATTTATCAACCAAAACAGTATTTCCCGAAGGGCTTAAAATTTCAGCTGATATATTTGTACTTGAATTGACTACATACAAATAGAATGTAAGTCTGTAATAATTTCCGGCAGTTAGCGGTACCTGACGTTTGTAAAATGAATTTAGCGTTGTTCCGGCATTTACTACCATAACAGCACCATCCACGTTTCCGGTATGGTCTGGAAAACTTGTTTTCCATATCAGATAGTTAGGAGTATAGGAAATACCTGAATAAATATATGCCGGTGCTATTAGCGCATAATAATTATTCTCAATTTCTTTTGCATAAACATTTTCGTTTGAATTATAAGTTCCTCCGGTTGTTAGAGGATTGTCCGGTGTATTTGGGTCTGCAAACGAAAAACAATTCGTACCTGTCGGGGTGTACGAACAAGAAGACCGAGTTGTGTGCTGACCAAAATCTTCGAAGAAAATGGTCTGCCCATTTGTATTTCCTGCCGCAAAAAACAAGAGAATTGCAATTGCGGAATACATAAAAACTTTAATTTTCATATTTACTTTATCTTAAATAAAATGTTATTTCTTTTTTTGGGATTTTATTCTTTTTTTTGTCTATGTTGTTTTGTGTGTGTAAGTCTCTAATAGAGGCATTGGCTACGCCGATTTTCAATTCACACCTGCCTGCGACAGGTAGGCGGTAGCTACTAGTCGGTTCAAAGCATATCATTAAGTATTATTGACTTAGTATGTAATTTACAAGGACTGCAAATAAACATTCTAATGAACGTTATTCAGGCAAAGCATAAACTTTTACTGAAATGTTCGCTTAAATTTGAGGTTAATTAATTACTTTTGTGTAGGATTTCAAATCTTTGTTCTTACCTAAAAATCGTGTACAAAATTAATCAATAGCAGTGGATTTGACAAAAAAAAACGCGGTACAGCGCCTCAATAAACAGTTTGCAAATGCCTAATAAACAAATAAATAACAAGCCGGTAGAAAGCTTTCACGGTACAGCTAACGTGAGACTAAAAAAAATAGACATTTTTAACCAACCCAAATAATGTACAAACAATATATATTAATCTTGAGCTTTCTTTGTTTGCTTTTGAGCGCATGCGATTCACAATATACTGACAACCCTATTCTGATAAAAGCGGAAAGTTTGCTAAAAGCGGACACGCTGGTTCATGAACATGCTGACAGTGCATATAAACTTCTAAACAATATTCCGAATCCGAAACGCTTATCTAAGGCTGACTATGCGGCATGGTGTTTACTTTATACAAACGCACAATATCAACTATACATGGATATAAAATCGGATAGTCTTATTAAGGTTGCAGTTAATTATTATGCAGGCAGTAAACTTAAAAAACAGAGCGGAACTTCATACTATTTATTGGGTTGTATTCTGAAATTATTGAACCAAAATGATAAGGCCATGTTGGCTTACAAACAGGCATATGCAGTGCTAGACGGCACTGGAGAGTATTTTATTTTAGGTAAGATCGTCTTTAATATGGGACATATTTACCTCATTGATTACAATTACACTGAAGCAAACTCTTGTTTTAAAAAGTCACTGAAACTATTAGAAAAAACAGGGATGAAAGAGGATCAAATATCACCCTGTTTAGAAATTTCCTGCATGTCTGATCAATTAGGTTATTCGTTTGATAGTGTCCTATTTTATTCAAACAAGGCATTAAAACTGGCTAAAGAAGTCAAAGACACTGTAGCGTATTATTCTATCATATCTGCACAAGGTGAATTATATCACCTCAAAAACAGTAAACTTGCTATAAATCGGTTACTCGTGGGATTCAATCATTGCCCTGAACTTCGAACCCGGACTGCTTCATTTTTGTGCGACATATATTCAAATATTAACAAACCTGATTCTGCTACTTTTTATTGGGAAATAGCGAGAAAAGAAAAGCGTGAAGATGACCAGTTATTAAAGTATTTATGCGGTGCACAAGTTTACGAAAATCGGAAAGATTTCAAACAAGCATATTATTTTATTAATAAAGCTTACTGTAAACAAGATAGTATCTCACAGAACTCACAAAAAAAACAACTACTCAGAATTGACTCTCAATTTGACTTATCCCAAAAAGAAAAGGCAAATTCAGAACTTAAAATTAATAACCGGAATAAAATTATCTGGATAGGTTTTTTGATAATATTGTTACTGATAACATTGGTTATACTACAGCGAGTAAATGCCCTGCATAAAAAGAAACAGGCAGAGCTTGTGTTGAAACAACAAAAAATAGAGTTTGAACTACGAGAGAAAGAATTGGAACTCAGAATAAAACATGATTCCTTACTATACAAACTTCAGCAAAGAATAGAAATGACTCTTCGCTTCAAGAAATTACAACAAGGAGGAACTAGCCCAAGGAAACAGGAGGAATTTATTGAATTAATTATAAAGCAAGTGGTATTAGCGGAAAACGAATGGCAATACTATATTGATGAGTCAAATCTGTTGTACAATAACGAAATAACAGATTTGCAGGACAAGTACACTGAACTTACACAAGCCGATATATTCGTCGTTATACTAACAGCTCTCGGAATTTCCATTTCGGACTCCTGTATCCTATTGAATATGAGTAAAGAAACTATGTATACCCGACGGAAAAGAATCAAGAAACGGTTGAAAATTGATGCTGATACCGATTTGGAGGAATGGATAATCAGCTATTTTGGTAAACCTTATTGATTAGAAAAATATAAATTTCAGAAACTTTAGTAGATAATTCCTAAGCGGGAAAACCGTAGTTCTTCTCCATTTCCAAATGTAAATATAAAATCGAGATTTTCTATTTGTCATAAAAAAAGAAGCTGACCCATTTTTTGATCTGACCCCAAAAAATTGAACGGATTAATAAACTACTATGCCACTTTTATAAAGGCCGAACTGCGGAAATTATTCCGAGTTGTCAACGTACGCTTAGCCAAGTGGTAGGCGATAAATCACTGAAGTTCAGTTGATAGACATGTGTTTTGGCGTTCGTGTTTTTGCAGAGTATAGTCCTAAGCCACCCTGACACGTTTGTGCAATGGCAACATGGATTCTTGCCTTAATGCCACTTTAATCATGAAGAGCCGTATGAATCGAGAGGTTCACGTGCGGTATACTGTGAGAGGTTTAGGGGTGAGACGAAGAGAAAATTCTAAAACTCCAAGAGGAAAAACTTCAACTATTTGATACAATGCTTAATTCAAATACTGAAATTTTGAAACAATTGGATGTAAATAAAGTGATGAGATTGACAGTTATAAAAATAAAAACAGGCTTTCCAATTCGGAAAGCCTGTTTTTATTTTTATAACTGTCAACTATCAATTGTCAACTCAATATGCATGGTCATCGCCATTTACATCTTCAATGTCAATACGATTTTTTTCCATTGAGCGCCATGCAATAGTAATATATACCAGCACTACCGGAATAAATAATGATACTATCGACATAGCATTTAATGTAAAGAAGCTAGACGATGAGTTTGATATTGTTAATGAGCTTTGTAGATTTGGCGTGGCAGGGTAATAAGCAGTATTGTTATAACCGGCAGTCAGTAATAAACTACAAACGGTAACAACAGTTCCTACGCCGGCAAACCAAATCCCTTTTTTGAATTTTGGAGAAATCCATGTGCCAATAACTCCCACTAAAACGGCCACTACTCCTAATAGGAATAATACTAATACGATAGGCATTTCAATAAAATTTGTAAAGTATTTGTATTTTTCCATTGACACAACGCCTGTTGCGGGGTCTACAGCAAAACCGTCGGAAAATAATGTCCAAATAACGAAAATAAGGAAGAAAACTACAAACGGAATGGCATTGTACCATAAAAATTTACGTGAACGGGCTTCCAATACTTCATTGTTCAAGCGGTTGACAAAGAATAGTAATGCCAATGATCGAGCCAAAAAGAAAACCGCAATTCCCAACGTCCAGTTGCGCACAGTGAAAAGTGCATCGAGTCCATGCCATTCGTTGCCCCACGAGCTAATGACCGGAGCAAGTTGCTGTGTGATATTGGCTTTGTTTACAATAAAATCGGAACCAGTAAAAAAAGTGGCTATGGCCGCTCCAATAAGGAATGTTCCCAACAGTCCGTTTGCAAAAAGGAAAGCGCGGTAAGTAGTGGCGCCAAATACATTTCCCGGTTTTGTTTGAAATTCGTACGAAACTGCCTGAATGATAAAGCAGAACAAAATAGCCATCCAAACCCAGTAAGCTCCACCAAAACTGGTTGAGTAAAACAATGGGAATGACGCAAAAAATGCTCCACCAAAAGTTACCAAAGTTGTAAATGTAAATTCCCATTTGCGACCAAGCGCATTCACCAGTAGTCGTTTCTCATCTTCTGTTTTCGACAATGAGAACAACAAAGTTTGACCTCCTTGAACAAACAACAGAAATGCCAGAATACCGCCGAGTAGTGAAATTAAAAACCACCAGTAGTGTTGTAAGAATGAATATGTTATCATAATATTATTTTTTAATGTTTGAATTTAAAAAGCAATTGCATTGAAAATTAATGACCTTCGGGTCCTTTTTGAATCTGTTTCAGCATGATGCGTATTTCTGCAACTAAAAGTGCCGAGAACAGAATGAGGAACAGGAAGAACGTGATTTTTACCGAATAGGTTGAGATATTTGAAATCGCTGCATTCAGTGGAAGTACATCCTGAATTGCCCAGGGCTGACGACCAACTTCTGCAACTGCCCAACCTAATTCGCCGGCAATATATCCGAGTGGTATGCTCAGGAAACTAATCCAAAGTAGCCACTTTGTGTTTTCAATATTGCCTCCATTCATATAAAATAGAAGCACTGCAAATAATAAAATGAAATACATTCCTAAAATTACCATAATGTGGAATGAATAGAATACAGTCGGTATGCTAGGGATCAGATCCTTGGCATTTTCTATGTAGCCGTAGCCAAAATAAGCATAATTGTCTTTCAATTTTGCTTTATGTATTGCCGATGCGGCAGTATCTTTTGCTGTAACTGATTTTTGGTAGTCGGCTAAGCTCTGAATGGCTGCTTTCCCGCGGGTTTGTTTTTCGGTAAATGAAAGCGCAACGCCATTGTTTGTTTGATAGCCACCATCAATAATATTTTTTACACCGGGTACAAATGCATTTATGTCCCGATAAGCCAATAAAGATAGCATGTTTGGAATTTCAATTTTGAACTTGAATGGTTCAACGGCATCGTTGTATGATTTTTTTTCTGAATTAAGTACGCCGAATGCAATAAGTCCTGCGCTACTTTTTCCTTCGTAAAGACCCTCCATAGCGGCAAGCTTCATTGGCTGACGTTGGCTTACATTGTAAGCTGAGCCGTCTCCGGTGATTGCTACCAAAAGTGTAGATACTAGTCCGAAAATGGCACCAACTTTCATACTCCGAAGTGCAAAATCAATGTTGCGTTTTTTTAATAGAAACCAGGCGCTCACACCTGTTACAAACAGTCCGCTTAAAACCCAAGCCGAAATAACTGTATGGAAAAATTTGTTTAAAGCAACCGGTGAAAGTAGAATGCTCCAAAAATTAATCATCTCGTTGCGAACTGTGTCTGGGTTAAACTCCATTCCAACCGGGTACTGCATCCATGCATTAGCTACCAAAATCCATAAGGCCGAAATAGTAGCACCGGTAATTGTAAGCCAGGTAGAAGCGAGGTGGAACTTCTTGCTTACTTTTTTCCAGCCAAAGAACATGATGGAAATAAAGGTTGCTTCCATGAAAAAGGCTAAAATAGCCTCAATGGCAAGAGGTGCGCCGAAAATGTCGCCAACAAACCAGCTGTAGTTCGACCAGTTAGTGCCAAACTCAAATTCCAGAATAATTCCAGTAGCAACGCCAATGGCGAAGTTTACTCCAAAAAGTGTCATCCAGAACTTTGCAGCTGTTTTCCATTCTTCTTTTCCCGTTTTTACATAGAGCGTTTCCATGATTGACATGATTACGCCCAAGCCCAGTGTAAGTGGCACAAAAAGCCAGTGGTACATTGAGGTCATGGCAAATTGAGCCCGTGACCAATCCACTAATGATGCATCCATTAAATTCATAATTTTTTCAAGTATTTAATTATTAAAGAGTGAATTTATTTCTTTGACTTTTCTATTAATTCCTGCCGAACGTGATTTGCCCTGCTTTCCTCGTTGTCGAAATTGCTTTTTAAGTAATTGGGGAAGAAAAAAACTTTCAATATGGCAAACATAATAAATAATTTTATAATTACTAGTAGCCACAGTGTTTTACCTACAGTCATATTCCGGAAACCATCTCGGTAAAAACTATATAATGGTAGAAAAATATTGAGTTTTTTCATTTTTGCAAAAAATGGAATTTTTGTGTTGCCTAATAGCGATACAAAAATATCAATAAATTTGATATTTTTACAAAAATGTACTCTGTTTTATATGTTATTTTTTAAATTTTATTTTTGAAGGAGGAAAATCCAGTAGTGTTGAGTGGGGTTTGATGGAAAAGAAAAAGCACTTAAACTTTTGAGTTTAAGTGCTTTGTTAGCGTGGTACCACCAGGAATCGAACCGGGGACACAAGGATTTTCAGTCCTTTGCTCTACCAACTGAGCTATGGTACCTTTCGGCTTAGCGGGTGCAAATATACGGCGTTTTTTTGATTCTGCAAGGGGC
>Ga0302215_10003593_pt1 | contig 10364 bp, 7 predicted proteins | sample II_Fen_N3_1_FD_194580 | JGI IMG/M metagenome (GOLD analysis project Ga0302215, IMG submission 194580) | Peat permafrost microbial communities from Stordalen Mire near Abisko, Sweden - II_Fen_N3_1 | ecosystem: Environmental > Terrestrial > Soil > Wetlands > Permafrost | place: Sweden: Abisko... | reverse complement strand
TCTGTTGACAAAATACTTCTCACTGGCTTCGCTTACCGATGATGCCATTGCCGTATTGGAAAACGTAGAAGTTGGATATTATCACGATTATCAAAACCGGAAAGCGGAAAAGTAGCCCCCCTGCCCCCTGAAAGGGGGTTCAAGGACAAGGTCTGCATATAAATAAAAATCATTTATGTTAGAGTTAAACAATAGTAATACTAACTACGAGTCCCCCTTGGGGGATTTAGGGGGCTTCGATATAGGCCGACTGAGAGACATTGTGGGTGAATTTTGCCCGGAAGAAGTTCGTCAGGTTGTGTCGCAGGCAATTCCTGACGACATTAATCTGGAAAGCGTATTCGCCTCGTTCAGTCAGTTGCAAAATCCTCCGGGCATAAGTTCCGGCGGATTGATTATTCCCGATTTTGCTGCCGGATTGCCATTTACCAATGAATTGGGAGGCTTATTTTTCTCGGACAACGCACATCCGGTAAAGGAACAGGATTTATCATCAGCAGCTCAAAACCAGTTTGCCGATAATTCCTATTCTGATTACTCATTTCTGCGCGATCAGGAATTCAGTTATGCAAATCGTGATGCATTTGACGTGCAAGCCATCCGGAAAGACTTTCCCATTTTACATCAAAAAGTAAATGGAAAAGACCTGATTTGGTTCGACAATGCGGCAACTACACAAAAGCCGGCACATGTAATCAATACGCTGACTCGTTTTTACCAGCACGATAATTCAAATATCCACCGCGCAGCACATACGCTGGCAGCCCGCTCTACGGATGCTTACGAAGATGCACGTGGTAAGGTAAAAAGCTTTATCAATGCTTCGAGTACCGACGAGATCATTTTTGTGCGCGGAACAACCGAAGGAATCAACCTGGTAACACAGACTTACGGTCGTAAATTTATTCAGGAAGGCGACGAAATCATTGTTTCAACGCTCGATCACCATGCCAACATTGTGCCCTGGCAACAATTGGCTAAAGAGAAAAAGGCGAAATTGCTGGTTATTCCTATCAACGACAATGGTGAAATCATTCTCGAAGAGTACGAACGACTACTTTCGCCACGCACCAAAATTGTATCATTCGGACAAGTGAATAACACCTTTGGAACAATACTTCCGGTGAAAATTATGATTGATATGGCCAAGCGTTATGGAGCACGTGTGCTGATTGACGGTGCTCAATCGGTAGCTCACACGCCGGTTGACGTTCAGGCATTGGGTTGCGACTTTTTTGTATTCTCGGGTCATAAAATTTATGCTCCTAACGGAATAGGTGTGGTGTATGGCAAAAAAGAAGTACTCGATATTTTGCCTCCGTGGCAAGGTGGCGGTAATATGATTCAGGATGTAACGTTTGAAGAAACTATTTTCAACGGACCACCAGCCCGCTTTGAAGCCGGTACGCCTAATGTAGGTGATGCCGTCGGTCTTGGTGCTGCACTGGATTATGTGAGTCATATTGGGTTAAACAATATCTCAAAATACGAACATTTCCTTACGGAGTATGCTCGTGAGAACTTATCCAAAATCAATGGTTTGCGCCTGATTGGTAATCCACGGGAGCGTGTAAGTGTGGTTTCGTTTGTGCTCAAAGATATTCCTACGCCTGAAGTGGGTCGCTTGCTCGACAAAGAAGCCGGAATTGCCTTACGTGCCGGTCACCATTGCGCTCAACCCGCTTTACGTCGCTTGGGAGTGGAAGCCACTGTTCGTCCGTCATTCTCGTTTTACAATACGACTGATGAAATTGATAAGCTGGTTCATGCCGTGAGACGGATACAAGCCACTAAATAAAGAATTTATATTCAACTAAAAATGTTGACGGGGTAGCTTAGTTGCTGCTCCGTCAATTCTACTTTATGCCGGTTATACTAAGACAAATACAATCAACAGATAACGTGCCGTTGGCAGAGCTTATCCGTAGCGTGTTTCACGAATTCAACATAGTCAAAGTCGGAACGGTTTATACCGACCCGACAACCGATAAATTATTCGAATTATTTCAAACAGAGAAATCAGCCTATTGGGTGGTAGAAGAGAATGGTGTTGTACTTGGCGGTTGCGGAGTTTATCCTACCAATGGACTTCCTCTTGGTTGTGCTGAGTTGGTAAAGTTTTATTTATCAACAGAATCAAGGGGTGAAGGAATTGGGAAACTATTAACACAAGTAACAATTAATACAGCCAGAAATTTAGGATATAATCAACTTTATCTCGAAAGTTTTCCGGAGCTTCAACGAGCCGTTGGCATGTATAGTGGCTTAGGATTTAAGTTGTTGGACGAACCGTTGGGGAATTCCGGACATCATGCTTGTACTATTTGGATGGTGAAAGAACTGTAGTCAATTAATAATCAAAGATTATAACGATGGCAATAGAAATAATTTTTCGGTCAACATTTATGACCTTCGAACAAGAATTCCGTCAATTAAATCAAGCATGGATTTCGAAATACTTCAAACTAGAAGACTCAGATAAGTTGGTTTTAAGTAATCCGCAAAAATACATTCTGGATAAAGGCGGAAATGTTTTTCTAGCATTGCAAGACAGAAAAGTTGTTGGATGCTGTGCCCTTCTGGTTCACGATATTAATACCTGTGAATTGGCAAAGATGGTTGTTGATCCTTCAGCTCAGGGCAAAGGTATAGGTTCATTGCTCGGTAATGAATTGATTAAAAAAGCTGGCGAGCGAGGATTTAAACGTGTAATACTCGAAGGAAATACGAAAATGACCGCTTCTATTATACTTTATCGAAAACTGGGTTTTCAGGAAATTCCGTTTAATCAGATTGAACAATCGTATGAATTACACAGCCGATGTAACATCTTTATGGAACTTAATCTAGTTCAAAAAAACTCTCCTGAGTTTTATATTTGATTCACCCATTAGTCTCTTTTTTATTGAATTTAGACTGAAAACTGCATTTTTAGTGATAAAATACCTATAAAAAGGTATATAAATGACCCTAAATTGGTATTTCGGCTCCTATGTTTATCATCTAATTTTGCATCGTAAATGAGAAACCTCAAATTCAATTTTAAAAAAGGTATAATATGAACAAAGGAATTTATTACACAACACAATTAGTTTTGTTTGTCTCTAAACATAAGAGCGAACTACTACCGGATAGTCAACTGATCTTATCATTGGCTCAACTTGTATTCTCTCAGGAATCAACTTCCAACTCCTCCTCAAACATGCGAATGTGCTGCTGTAGCACATCTTATTGATTTAGATAACTGCTACTTGTTGTGTCCTTCTTGGACCATTATTCAATTTGCAACCATTTTATATTTCAAAACATCAGATTAAACAGATCTGATTCAATTCAACGTATATTCATTTAATAATTAAAAATATGAAAACGAATTATTTCTATCAAGTATTATTTGCCTTGTTTATTTCTTCAACGGCATTTGCTGCGGAAAGCGCAGTTAAAGAACCAATCGTAATTAGTGGTACAAAATTCACTTATCCATTGATCGAAAAATGGATTGCTGAATACGAAAAAGTAAATCCAACTGCGAATATAAAGCTGGCTACGAAAGCCAATGGCGGTCAGTCTGCCGATTTGAACATCATTGCTCATCAACCAGCACAAAACGAATTGCAACCGAATCAAGAAATTATCTATACAGGACGATACGCATTGCTTCCGGTAACCAATAACAATAATCCAATTTTGGTTGCAGCTGCAAAAAAAGGGCTAAGCAAAAAGGAGTTGGATAAGCTATTCTTTGAAGTAGTTGATTACGATAGTGATGAACCGATCCAAAAATCGAAGTTCAGAGCGAATATCTATTCACGCGACAATCAAGCTTGCGCTTCAACGGCATTGGCTGGATATTTTGGACACCAATCTTCCGAAATTAGAGGTAAAAAAGTTTTTGGAGATGACATTTATTTACTTTCTGCCATTAAAAAGGATTCAATTGGATTGACATATAACAACTTGGGTTATTTGTACGATATAAATTCACGTAACCTGAAAGAAGGAATTGCCTTGCTCCCACTCGATTTGAAAAAAGACGCTAAAACGATTCAAACAGGAAATTTGGACGCTGTATTGAGTGTTTTGGAAGCTACAAAAGTAGAAACAATTCCTGTCGAAAAAATAGGATTTATCTATTCGCAACAAAATATTAGTAAGGAAGTATCTTCATTTTTGAAGTGGGTATTGACAGATGGACAAAAATTTAATCACGACAAGGGATTTCTCAATCTGGATAAACAGGCGCTAGCCGAACAAGAAAACCGATTGTCGGATAAGTTCTTGTCATTGAAATAAAAAAAATCAAAAAAATATAAACAAAAAAACGAGCGTTCCCTTCTCCGTCGGCAAACTGATTGAGGGAACACTCGTAACAATTCAAAAAATTGTATGACAAAATTACTATTATTTTTTGGAAACTACAAAAAGTTTCCTGCACACTCTGTGCGCAAATCCGGGCTAATTGTCCTATTTTCAACTATCTCAGTACTATCTGCTTTTGCTCAGCAGATTGAAATTAAAGGAAAAGTACTTGAAGAAAGTGCAAAAACTCCTGTTATCGGAGCAGTTGTCAAACTCAAAGGACAAAAAGGAGGAGCTACTTCCGATGCAAATGGAAATTTTGCTGTTAAAGTTAAAGCACTTCCTGTTACATTAATCGTTTCTTCCGTTGGTTTCAAAAATCAGGAAATTGATGTTTATGAAGCCGAACCAACTACAATTTATCTTACCGAAGATCAAAACCGCTTAAGCACTGTTGTAGTTGTAGGTTATGGTACTCAGAAACGGAGTGATTTCACCGGTTCCCTGTCCTCTATTCCCACCGAATTGAAAGGACTACCTGTTACTTCTCCTGATCGACTTATTCAGGGTGCAGTTTCAGGAGCACAAGTTACGCAATCCAGCGGACAGCCAGGTGCCGGAGTATCCATTCGTGTAAGAGGAGGAACTTCCATCACAGCCGGTAACGAGCCACTTTATGTTATTGATGGTTTCCCTGTTTATAATGGCGATGGATCTGTTGATGCAGGTGTAACCAGTGGCTCCAGTATCAATCCACTTTCCAGTATCAATCCGGATGATATTGAGTCTATTGATGTACTTAAAGATGCTTCTTCTACGGCTATTTATGGTTCTCGTGGTGCAAATGGAGTTATTTTAATTACTACCAAAGCTGGCAAAAAAGGAAGCTCATCCATAACTTACGATGGATATTATGGTATTCAGCGTGTGTCTAAGAAAATAGCACTACTAAATGCTTCACAATGGGGTGAATTAAAAAATGATGCCTTAAAAGATGCAAGTAAAAGTCCACTATACACTCAAGCTCAGTTAGACTCATTGGGTACCGGAACTGATTGGCAAGCAGCAGCATTCAGAGATGCACCTGTGCAAAGTCATACAGTTTCAATCTCATCCGGTACTGATAAAACAAGAATATTACTTTCCGGTAATTATTTCAAACAAGATGGTATAATTATTAATACTGGTTTCGATCGGTATTCAGGTAAATTAAACCTTGACCATGAACTGAATAAGAAATTTAGGATTGGAGTTTATTTGAATGGAAGCGTAACACACGCCGATGTAGCTCCAACCAGCACTGTGCCAAATATCTTATCTATGGTTCCGGTTGTTGCTGTGAGAGATGCGAGTGGAAAATACACTTCAAACAGTAGCTATGGATCTACAGTAGCAAATCCAATTGCCACACTAACTGATGCCATTAACGAAACAAATACGACACGATTTTTATTGAACGGTTTTGGAGAATATAAGATTTTTGAAGGTTTAACTGCCAAGGTATCATTGGGTGCGGATATTATCAATAATAAACAAAATAAATATACACCATCTACACTTTACGAAAGCTCTCCCTGTGGCAACGCTTCTATTGGAACATTGTCATCACTCAACTGGCTGAACGAAAATACATTAAATTACAAAAAAGTATTTGACGAAAAGCATTCAGTAGATATTCTTATTGGGAATACGCAGCAATATTCGCGTACTGAAGCCTACATAGCAAGTGCTGCAAACTTTGTAAGTGATGCGTTTACCTATAATAATATTGGTTCAGGCACTGTATTGGTTGCTCCATCATCATATAGTAGTGAATGGGCACTTCAATCCTATCTTGCCAGAATAAATTATGGTTTTGATGAACGTTACTTGTTGACACTTACTGCCCGTGCCGATGGTTCCTCCCGTTTTGGTAAAAATAATAAATGGGGAACATTTCCTTCCGCAGCATTTGCATGGAATGCGTCTAATGAAAAATTTCTGAAAGGCATTAAACAAATCAGTTCGTTGAAAGTGAGATTAAGTGCCGGTTTGACAGGAAATCAGGAAATTGATCCTTATCGCTCACTTGCCCGACTATCAAATTATCAATACTCTTTTGCTAATACACTGGTGAATGGTTTTGCCACAAGTAGTTTTGCTAACGATAACTTAACCTGGGAAAAGACTTCCCAATATGACCTTGGTCTGGATTTAGGGTTATTCGCTGATAGAGTTCAGTTGACAGCTGATGCTTATTATAAGAAAACCTCTGATTTGTTATTAGAAGTTCCTGTACCATATTCATCAAGCCTTTCCAGTGCGTTTCAAAATCTGGGTGTTGTCGAAAATAAAGGTATTGAGATTGGATTGAAGACATTGAACCTAACGGGTAAATTTGAGTGGACAACAAATTTTGTGTTCTCTGCAAACAAAAATAAAGTTTTAAGCTTGGGAGGTGCCGATTATTTCTTTGTTACAGATCCTGCAAGTACTACCACGCTGCCAACTCAAATTATTAAAGTGGGTGAATCAGTTGGCTCATTTTACATGTACGAAACTGATGGAGTGGATCCAGCTACCGGAAATCAAAAATACAAAGATTTGAATCTGGACGGAAAAATAACACAAGATGCCGATAGAACGATTGTAGGAAGCACACAACCAAAGTTTTTAGCCAGTATAACAAATACTTTCCGCTATAAAAATTTCGATTTATCTATTTTCCTGAATACTTCTTATGGAAACAAAATATTCAACTGGACGCGGGCCAATCTGGAATTGGGAACGGGTTATACAGGCGCAGTTGCAACCCTGCTAAATCGTTGGACAGCTACGAATACAAACACAGATATGCATAAAGCAATCGAAAATCCGGCTGTAACCATATCCGACCGGTTTGTTGAAGATGGTTCCTACCTACGATTGAAAAATATATCTCTTGGCTATACTTTTCCAAAAAAGTTGATTTCAAAAATCAAACTGAAATCATTAAGGGTTTATGTGTCCGGATCAAATCTGCTGACCTGGACTAATTACTCCGGTTACGATCCGGAAGTAAGCACAAATGGTCAAAACTCCATTAGCTCCGGTATGGACAGAGGTGCATATCCAACAGCTAAAACAGTATTAGGTGGTGTTAGCATTACTTTGTAATTCATATTCAAATCAAATTTTAAAAGTCATCATTATGAAAAAAATATATATTCTCCTGGCCGTTGCTTTATCGGGCTTGTCGGCTTGTACAACTCTTGAAGAGACCCCGGAATCTTTTATTTCGCCCGATCAATTTTATAAAACATCAGGCGATGCCGTTTCGGCTGTAAATGCCATTTACTATCCACTGGTTGATAATAAAGTGGGAGCTCAACCAATGTACAACCGATTGTTCGATACCGGATTGGACTTTATGACTGATGATTTGGATGCAGGACCAGGTTCACCAAATGCAGAAGTACGTGCATTGGCAAAACTATTACAAGCATCAACTAATCTACGTATTCAGCAAATATGGACTGAGCACTACGAAGGAATTAATAAAGCCAATATTGCGTTGGAGAGAATTCCGGGAATAACAATGGATGATAAATTGAAAAATAGATTGTTGGGTGAATCACGCTTTTTAAGAGCATTCTATTATTTTAATTTGGTTCGGCTTTATGGCGATGTGCCTTTGTTGCTTACCGATCAAACAAAATTGACTATTGCGGAATTGCAAGTGCCAAGAACTCCTAAAGATCAGGTTTACGCTCAGATAATCACAGATTTAGTGGAAGCTGCCAATTTGTTTAAAAATGGCTCAACGGGTGAAGCCGGTCGTGCTACCGAAGGTGCTGCCAAATCATTATTATCTAAAGTTTATCTGACACAACGCGATTGGTCAAACTCTGTAAAGCTTGCCGAAGAGGTAATTAATGGTTCGTATGGTTATGCACTTTTAGACAATTATGCGCAAGTCTTTTTACCTGCTTATAAAAACGGAAAGGAACATATTTTCTCTGCACAAATTAAAGGAAGTACAATCAGTACAGGTCATTTGGTAACTTCAAGCGATATTGAATCGGGAGTTCCCGGGCTGAAAGGATCGTATGGCAATCAGTTAGCTTTTTATACAGTTGGTACTGACAAGTTTTTCAGTTTGTATAAACTCTACAATAACAAGGATAAACGAAAAAGAGTTTCATTCGTAACCTATTATGTGAGTCCTACCAATGGTAAAAAGTATGCAACGATAAATGCTCCCGGCGATTCAGTTCCTTTTATCAATAAAAACTGGGATCCGAATTATGCTGCCACCGGACAATCGGATGCTAATGCCAATATTCTACGTTTCGCAGAAGTGCTGTTAATTCATGCCGAAGCTGAAAATGAATTGAATGGCCCCACAGCAAAAGCATATATTTCTATCAATAAAATCAGAAAAAGAGCAGGTATCGATGATTTAACAGCAGGATTAACCAAAGATCAATTCCGTGATTCAGTTTATTTGGAAAGAAGACTGGAACTTGTAGCGGAATATCACCGATACTTTGATCTTATCCGCGAAACAGGTACTGAAGTTACAGGAGTAGGTCCCGAAGGAAAAGGAATTCTTATTAAAGCGTTGCAAAAAGTTGGAAAAAATAATGTGGCTGCTAAACATTATCTCTATGCTATTCCACAAGGCGAGAGAGACAGAAATCCAAAACTTACACAAAATCCGGGTTGGGAATGAAAAACAGATATTTTATCCTGGCTGTATCGCTACAATTGAGCTTTACTGCATTTTCTCAAGTCAATTCGGAAGTCAACTTCTTTGACGGAAACAAGTTGTTTTCAACTGTAAAAAAGTATGTTTCACTCGGTGAACACCGCACAGGAACGGCTACAGACTTGACGACTTCCGAATGGATAGGCAAAGAACTTAAATCGAATGGTTATGATGTGAAATATCTTGAATTTCCTATTCGGCAATTCTTTCCGGAAAAAGTTTTTTTAGCCGGAGGAAAAGATACTATTCAGGCATTTCCACTTTGGTGGGTGAATGAGAAAATCAATCGGGTGGTGACTGGTACGCTAGTGGATGCCAGCAAGACCAAAACGTTTGGTGCTAATAGCATTGCGTTGATTCATTTGCCACTAAAACTAGCTAAAGTCAATCCTAAAACATACATTGACTCGCTAGTTAATTTGGGAGTAACAGGAATTGTGGCTATAACCGACAACAAATCGGGAGAGATTGAGGCTTATAATACAAACAAGAATCAACAACCGTGGCATGTGCCTATTATTCTGATTGCACCCAAAGATAGTGCTAAAGCGCTTGCCTTTGTAAAAAAAGAAAAACCAATTACGTTGGCAATCATTGGAACTTTTGGGGATGTACAAGGTAGGAATGTGTATGGAACCATAGGTCACGGCGACAAGTATATCGTTGTTTCAACGCCTATTAGCGGATGGTTTACTTGTGGTGGTGAACGTGGGTCAGGTATAGCTATCTGGCTGGCTCTTGCCAAATGGGCAGCCACACAGTCATCGGATTATACCTTTGTTTTTACAGCTAATTCAGGTCATGAACATGCTTTCAAAGGGGCACATGAGTTTTTGGAACGTAATGCACCTCCTATCGACAAAACAAAGCTCTGGATACATTTTGGTGCGGGTGCAGCCACACTGGAATGGAAAAACACAGCTAACGGTCTTGTAAAACAAGCCAATGTGGACCCTAATCGTCGATTTTTCTTTAGCGATGCAGTAAAAGGTTCTTTTGAAAAGTCATTTAAAGACATTGAAGCACAAAAGATTTTAGCGAACGAAAACCCCGGAGGCGAGCTAGTCTATGTAGCACAAAAAGGCTATACACGTTTTGCCGGCGTATCATACGGTCATCCATTTTTCCATGTGAAAACAGATGATGAGAACACCACTTCGCCCGAAATATTGGAAGTGACTGCCAAGGCATTCAGAGATTTAATTTTAGAAGAGACAAAATAATTTAAAAAATATTTTTATGAACAAATTGTATTTAAAAACAGGAAGTTTCGGACTGTTAGCAACGTCATTTTTGACGAGTGCTTTCGGACAGAATCCGCAACAATTGACATCCG
>Ga0302215_10003590_pt1 | contig 10365 bp, 11 predicted proteins | sample II_Fen_N3_1_FD_194580 | JGI IMG/M metagenome (GOLD analysis project Ga0302215, IMG submission 194580) | Peat permafrost microbial communities from Stordalen Mire near Abisko, Sweden - II_Fen_N3_1 | ecosystem: Environmental > Terrestrial > Soil > Wetlands > Permafrost | place: Sweden: Abisko... | reverse complement strand
ATAATAAAAAAGAGTTTCTAAAAACTGAAGAATAATGAACCTAATTTCGGAAAACATCTTACAAAATTATAATCGGCCTAAAAACAATTCCTGACAGACCGATTAAAGTAGCCATTATTCCTCCGGGAACTCCTAGCGGACAACGTAATTTTTTCTTTTCCTCCATGCTAATATATTTTTAGTTTATTCATTAATTCCTGTTTTGAAGGCACTTGCTTAAATGCTATTTCATTATTAATCATAAGCGTAGGTATAGTGTGAATACCTAACTTCAATGTTTTTATCATTCCAAGTGGTGCATTTGCCATTGTTTTCTTCAACACAAACTTATCCCCAAATTCGGGTAATATTTCTTCCAGCATCTGTTGCAGTATTTTACAGTTTGGGCAGGTAAGGGTATAAAATATCTCGATAGGTACCTGTTTTCTTTTCTCCATCCTTATTTCTTCAACAAAATCTCAGCAATTGCTTTTTCGAAAGATTCTTTTGGCATCCCACCCTGCATAATCTGTTGATCACCTTTCATAGGACAAAAGAATAATGTTGGAATACTTTGTATGCCAAAAGCATTGGCAAGTTCAGGTTCGGCATCAACATCTACTTCATAAATATAAATCTGTCCTTTGTATTTACCGGCTAATTCTTCCAGAATAGGGGCTATCGTTTTACAAGGTCCACACCATGTTGCATAGAAATCGACAATACATGGCTTATCCCCCAAATACTTCCATTCATTTGGATTTGCTTCGAAATTTGATACTTTTGCCAGAAATTCTGCTTTCGTTAAGCGGATTGTACTTATAGCGTTCTCAACAACTGCTACTTTCTGTTCTTCAGCTTTGGTGTCTTTACTTTTTCCGGCACATCCCGTTAACATAAAAGAAAGAAATAAACTTGCGAAAATTAATTTTATCATTTTATTTAATTTTTATACTTATATTTAAATTTAAAAGGGTAATCCGTTTAATGAATAATCAGTCAGACTTTTTTTTCTATTCGTACAAAAGACCCTAACAATGAAAGAGTTTCGGCTAATTCATCATGTGTTACCTCTTCATTGTGTACTACAATGACCCGCCCATCATTACTATCCATTTCTACATCAAACACATATACAATGTCTCAAGTTTTTTTATAACTAATTTATTACAATCCAGACATTGGTCTTGGAATATCATAAATGAACTGTACATTTTATTATTTTTTTAAGTTTGTTTTTGTTCAATCAGTAAGAAGATTCCTTTGTTAATCCGTTGTAGCTTTAAACTTTTATCAAATTAATAATCAGGCATTAATATAAAAAAACAACTTTATTAAATCGTAGTCTACAAAGATGCATTTTGAATTTCTGCCAATAAAAATTTCTTTTGCTTAATGCCTACAAACCGTTTTACTTCCTTGCCGTTTTTAAACAAGATCAGTGTAGGAATACTTCTTACTTTAAATTGATTAGCAAGTGCTTTTTGTTGTTCAATGTTTATTTTTCCTACTTTCATTTTGCCGGTTAATTCATCTGCCACATCATTTAATATAGGCGCCATCATGCGGCAGGGTGCACACCATGCCGCCCAAAAATCTACTAAAACTACTTTCCCTTTCGTTTGTTGTAGAAAGTTCTTTTCGGATAGGGTTAGAATATCTTTATGATCATCTACCTGAGGCGTATTTTTCATCTTAATCCGGGCATAAATGTTTAATATCACAAATGTGCCTATAAGACTTCCTATAATTATCAAAAATGTCTCCATATCAGAGCTGCATTTATTTTCACAATTTAGAATTCAATCTTTGCCAACTGCCACCATTGTGAACATTTGAAAATCCGTTCGAAATAAGAATACCTTTTGCAGATGCACTTCTCATGCCGGATGCGCAACAGGTAATGACAGGCTTTTTCTTATCCTTAAATTTGTGCAGGTTTTTGCTTAGTTGTTCAACAGGAATATTGACTGAACCCTCTATATGACCAGTTCCATATTCACCTTTAGTACGAACATCTAAAATAATTGCACCTTCTGCTACTAATTCAGAAAAGTTAGCCTTTGGAAGTATTCCAAGTATTTTTTTTATTGCTTCTAACATAATTATTTTGATTTAAATTTTTGACCAATCCGGTAATCAGTACCTTATTAAATTTTATTTTCTCGACATCATTTGCGCAATACCACCACCATTTTTCACATTCGTAAAACCCAGTTGTTGCAAAACCTTTTGCCCGTATGCCGAACGTGCACCGGAAGCACAATAAACAATTATTTCTGTGGAATGACTTCCGAATTTATTTATGTTCTTTTGAATTTCGTCAAGTGGAATATTGATTGCACCCGGAAATGCACCACTGGCAAATTCTTGTGCAGTACGGACATCAACTATCAATGGCTCATTCTTCGCAGTTGTTGAAGATGCAGCAGGTGTTTCAACCTTTGCTTTATGACCAGCCATCATGGTTGCAAGCCCACCACCATTTTTCACATTCTCATACCCTATTTGCATCAAAGTTCTTTGGGCATAAGCCGAACGTGCTCCCGAAGCACAATAAACAGTAATTTCCCTCGCTCCATTGTTTCCGAGTTCTTCATACCGACCCATTATTTCATCAAGTGGAATGTTGATAGCATTCGGATATGCCCCCGATCTGAATTCTTCCCCGGAACGTACATCAACAACAATCGGAGAATTAAAATCGGCTTTTTGAACGGTTGGTATTGGTTCATCCTTTTCAACTTTTTCATGTATGGATTTTGATTCAACAGGCAACAGGTCAATCTTTATATTTTTAAATCCAATAGCACGTGCATAGCGTTGTAATGAAGTATGTCCACCTGAAATATTGGTAACATCAGTAAAACCTGCTCCCAAAAGTGTACGAAGTGCCTGATGTCCCTTTTTACCTGTTTCATCATAAACCAGTACAGGTCGATTTGCAGGCAGGGCATTTATTTTTTGCAACAGGATTTCTAATGGAATATTTAATGCTCCTTTGATATTACTTTTTTCGAAAGCAAAGACATCACGAACATCCACAAAAACAGGATTCTTTCCTTGAATAAAGTTGTCAAGTTCCGATACAGTTACTGAAGGACTGAAACCCGACATTTTATTCTCTGCCGTATAAGCCACCATATTAATGGCATCATTTGCTGTTCCGATTGGAGGGGAATAGGCAAAATCAACATCGGCTATATCGTGTATAGTCAGTTTTGCAGCTGTTGCAGTTGCAATAATATCAAGACGTTTGTCGGCGCCTTTATATCCGGCAGTTTGTCCACCCAGAATGATTCCTGTTTCGCGATCATAAACCAACAAAGCAGTTACAATTTCTGCACCGGGATAATATGAAGTGTGATGTTCCTTGTGAACCACCACGGCATCTGCAGCCATTCCCAATGTTCTGGCCTGTTTCAACGACAAGCCTGTAGTTCCGGCTACGGCTTCGAAAACACGAACTACAGAAGTCCCTAAAGCTCCTTTATATTCATGATTGCCGCCCAGCGCATTTTCTGCAGCAATTCGTCCTTGTCGGTTTGCAGGTCCTGCAAGTGGTATACGCACTTTCTTTCCATTCACACGGTGCTCAATTTCAACCATATCACCCGCTGCAAATATATCCGGGTCGTTAGTTTGCAACTGTGAGTTTACCAACAAACCACCTGCTTCTCCCAATTCTAGTCCGGATTCTTTAGCCAGTTGCAAAGTTGGACGAACCCCAATTGAGAGCAATACCATATCTGCTTCAATAGTTTTGCCGTTATCAAGTTTTACCGCATTGTGAGTTATTTCAGTGACTCCGGTATTTGTCAGAATTCCAACACCGTATGACAACATTTCGTTTTCAATGAATCCGGCAGTTTCAGCTTCCATAATAGCCATTACATGAGGCATCATTTCCACAACATTCACTTTCAACCCACGTTTTACCAAAGCTTCCACCATTTCTAATCCGATAAATCCACCTCCTACTACAACAGCCGTTTTTGGTTTCTTGTCTTCCAGATAGTTGGCTATTTTGTCCATATCATCTAATGTCCAAAGCGTGAAAACATGTTCGAAATCAGCTCCCGGCAATAATGGTGTTATTGGACGACCACCTTGTGCCAGAATTAGTTTGGTATATTCAAATGACTTTTGAACGCCACTTTCAGAATTCATAGTCTTAATTTGATGCCCAACCCTGTCAATGGCAGTTACATTCGTGTTAACATACACATTTACATCATATTGCTCTTTGAAACTTTCAGGGCTTTGCAAAATCAGTTTCGATCTGCTTGTAATGTCACCGCCAATAAAATAGGGCAAACCACAATTGGCAAATGAGATGTCAGGTCCTGATTCGATCATTGTGATTTCTGCATCAGGTGAAATACGTCTTACTTTAGCCGCTGCTGTTGCTCCTGCTGCAACTCCGCCTATAATTACTATCTTTCCCATATCTTTAATATTTTTTTTATAGCATATAGCTTTCCCAAAGTAAAGAAACTTTGGGAAAGTCAATTTTCAAATATTTTATTTCTCACTGGCTAAATTATTTGCAGCCCAACCCGGGAAACCATCCATCATTTGATAAACAGTTTTAAAACCACTTTTCATCATGTGATCTACTGCCATTCCACTTCGGTGGTTAGTTCTGCAATATACAAGGTATTTGATATTCCTGTCGAGTTTATCAATTTTGCTGAAAGCATCTTCCTGACGAATGTCAATGTTAATAGCTCCTTTAATATGCCCTTCCTTAAATTCTTCAGGGGTCCGTACATCCAATACAAAGAGTTTGCTGTCTTTTTGTAACATCGTATTGGCTTGTTTCGAATTCACTTCTTTTTTAGTTTGTGCCTCAAGAGCTGCAAATGTCGAAAGAAACAGAAGCAATACCGGGATTAAAATTTTTGTTTTCATATTTTTCTTAGTTGAATAATTATTTAGTAGATAATTTTTTCGTTTTTGAATTGATTCCAAACATCAAATACAATGGACAAAAACTGACTAAACTTGTAAGGATAAAAACTCCGGCTAAGACAATTAGCACGATAGCCAATGTTCCTGTAATTACATTTCCAAAATACAATCCGATAAAAACCAAAGCAATCACAATTCGGACTACTCTGTCAATAATTCCCATGTTTGTTTTCATAATTTCTAATTTTTTTAAAATTATTTATTTTAACTTAGAATTTTTTATAAGTCCTTCAATATAGTATATGCCCTGTTTCGCCTACCTGTTCTGCCATTCGGATAACATCATTTCCCCGGCCGCTTCCTAAGTCAACACACACTTCACCTAATAGTGGCTTCGCATAATTAATCGCCCCTCCACAAGACAAACAACAGGTACTTTCACTTAATTGAATATATCGTTGATTTATTGCTTCTGTAGTCATTTGGTTAATTGGTTGATTGGTATTTGCAATTGAATTACGGGGCAAAGATAATTATTATTTTTGAATTACAATAGTATCACTAATTAAATTATATTAATATCACTAATTAAATTATTTTATTATCACCAATTGAATTATTTTTATTACTTTTGCATCCTGAACTTTAATTGATAAATATATATGTTACTAAAGAAACAACTAAAAAAAGAGGTAGCATTAGAATTATTTAATGATAGTGATAAAGCACTGAATTTCATAGCCGGAATTAAATGGGAGAATGGTTATGTATGCCGTAAATGCGGGCATGATAATTATTGTGAAGGCAAATCAACCGGATCACGCCGGTGTACCCGTTGCAAAACAGAAGAATCTGCTACAGCCCATACCTTGTTCCACAACTGTAAATTTCCAATCAACAAAGCATTTTATATTGCCTATACAGTGTGCGTGGAAGGAAAAGACATTTCTTCGTATGAATATTCCGATCAGCTTGGATTAAATCAAATGACCTGCTGGAAATTCCGTAAGCGGATTAAAGACTGTGTTCTCAAACATGGTGCCGACAAAAGCAATATTGCTATTCAAACACTCTTATTGTCAGAATACTGAAGTCAATAAAAATTTTAAATATTCATTTAAGTACATATTGAGTCGTTTTTAAATTTTACCTACAATGCAGATAATTGATTGATTACAATTGCAATTTACTCCTTGCAAACAAAACGAAAGGAACAAAAACCAATAGTATGAGGTTGATAAAAAAAAGAGTATAAACCAAAGTGTTTCTTTATCTGTTTAAAAACAAGAGAATAAACAAAATCAAATTCGAACAAACTTAGTTATCTCATTCATAATATTTTAAAATTCCGGTTCAAAATAAATACTGCGTGATGTTTTTGAATTTGTAATTGAATCACCTTTAAGCACCAAATAACCAGCATCCCGTATGATTGGATTTACTTTCCGGTATCCGGTCATTGTCAAATTCAACTTTCCTTTATAGATTCCGGAAGTCGAATTGTAAGTAAGATTTACATTATTCGGAGAAGTGTGGTTGTCCATTTCAGGTATACGTGGATCTATCTCAATGGTATAATTTGCTAACGGATTAGAAGTAAATCTATCAGCTATTTTATACAAACAGGCCGTTATATAATTTGTTCCTACCTGAGGTTTTACCGAACTGACTAACGCAAGATAATAAAATCCATCGTCTGAGCCTGTAAAACACTTTTAGCGTGTACTACCGGTTGCATTTATCACAGGAGGCCTGTAAGTCTCCCGGGCAAGCGTATCGGTTCCAATGGTAATTGTATGATATTCCCCAGTATTTGATTTCATCACTTGCCACTATAAATATAAAGTACCCTTTATATAAAGTTTTGGTATCAGTCACCTTGCTGATTGTTGAGTACGGACAGGCATGGCTCGTAGTAGTCATAACCTTTAATGGTTTCCAGGATAGATTGACATCTTCCACATAGTTTCCGGTAGTTTTATTTTTTAATTTGATGTAAATTTCATTGTATTCAACAACAAGTTTCCTTGTATCTTTTTTGTAAATACAGAAGGTATATTCTCTATTATTTAATATGATTATCCGTAATAACTCCTAATGCTTCAAAGAATTAATTCTGTTATTTTAGTTTTAAAATTCCAAAGGAAATAAATGCGAATACTATGTATGCTTTTCAATTCATACATAATCTTCCAATTTAAATTCTTATGATTTTGGTTACCGGATTTATTCCAGACAATTAGGAGATTATCATGTTTTTATATATTTTTGTAATCCCAATCCATACCAAAATCAGAATGCTTTTGAACCGTTTTTGGATTGGTTTTGGATCCCAGGGTTTTCTGATATATCAGTCACTTAACATTCAATTATTAACAATATAAAAGCCATATATCTTAAAAGGTATATGGCATTTATTTTGGAAACATAAGAATGAAATATATTTACCTAAACCAATCTAAAACCGTTCCAAAACCATTTGAAAAATTATGGGGAAATGAATTGATGAGATATTCTTTTGAGATTTAATTCGCAAAAGTAGTGGAATACAGGATATTAAAACAATTAATTTTATTCTGTTTTACATTTTTTTTGATTAGGAGACTTTGCGGATAATCATAATTATTTATATGATTATCCGCAAAAGCACCTAAGGTTTTAAAAATCTATTTTTGATATGTTCGTTTTATAATTCCGAAGGAATTGAATATGAATAATATGTATAAAATGCATAGAAGATGATTGTCTCAAGAAATTACCAACCACGGAGTGGTTGAATTACTAAATCAAATAACATTTATTAAAATCAATAACATTCCCTTTCAATTTACCTAAAAGCCTATTAATTACCCTATAAAAAGATAATATTAATCAAATATAAACTTTGGAGTCTATCATTAATTATGAATTATGAATTTTAAATTAATATTTGTCGCCATCCCCGCAAAACACAAGGAAGGCGACAAATAACTGAATAAAAAGTTTTATCAAATATATAATTCTCTTTATTTTTTGATGATCACTTTCTGTACCGTAGTTTTTCCTGAACTTTGTACAGCTATAAAATACAATCCGGAAGGAACATTCAGATGAATGGTTTTTCTTCCTGAAGATTGATAGGAATCAATGGTGTTTCCAATTAAATCCAACACTTTAATTGTTGCTTCCACAGGAGATACAATTGTGATATCTCCATTTGACAAAGTAGGAAAAACCGAAATTCCAGTTGAGTTTATATCTTTTATTCCAGTTTGCATAGAAGAATCAAGATAAAAATCCCAATAAAGTGTACTTCCGTTTCCTAAAGCATCCATATTTGTACCGGCAACAAGTAAATTAGTTACAGCATCATATACTTTCAGGTTTACCCGCCAGTCGCCATCCATGCTAAAGTTGAGTGTTCCTTCATAATCGGAGTCCGCAACATTCCATACCATATCTGTATTCCCATCAGAACCATGTCCCATTGAACGCATAAAAGGTGTGGTTACTATTTTAAAACCATCATTCACAACTTGAAAAGGTTGTAAAAGATCTACTCTTCTGTTTATATAAGCCTTAACGGTTTGGCTTCCAGCCTGAATGGATTTAGGATTTACAACCGAAACATAATAGTATATGTTATTATAAGAGAAACTCTGCAACCATTTGTTGTTGGCTGGAGAATTATCTACCGGCAAGGTTATACCTGTCATACTATTTTCTACAACACTTGAATATTCCGATTCAACTTCAACTCCACTGGCAGGATACAATGCCGATACGGTAAATGTATAATCCTGGTTCGCAGTGAATCCCGTTACATTTATAGCTTTCAAGGTTGTATCATTCTTTATTGTTGTAAACGGGTCTTGAACTAATCCTGCTTTGTTATACACCTGAACTTTATAACCTTTCAGGTTTGAATTTACAATTCCTTTATTTGACGGTGGAGTAAACTTCACTGTAGTTCCCCCTGTATAATTCAATGCTGAAATGTTTGAAGGAGTAAGATCCCCGGGTACTATTTTATACGATTTAACAGCAAATCCGGGATAACTTTTAGCCTGGTTTTCAATTACCACTCCTTCGATAGAAATCAGGTGAAACGTATTCAGGTAATGATCAACAGAATCCTGAATAAGTTCGGGAATAATCGATTCTATTTTATTCGATGAAATGCCATTTGCAACCCGATAACCGGTTACTTTAATGCTGAGCTTACCAGTTGCATCGGATGGAAGACTCATTAAGAATGCACGGACTAATTCCTTACTTTGAGCGTCGAACAGCAGAAAATGTGCATCCGAACGGGCAACTTCTTTGGTTATTGAACCACTTTCAGTTGCATTGTAGATGAACATTCCCAGCCCTCCATTCCAACACATTGCCATGTTACCGGCACCTGTTCCACAACCTATTCCGCAGCTTGCTGTGAGGGGCAAAGTAGCTGCACCGGTACAATGCCGGTCCTTAAACCAACCGATCTGTGTCTCAGTTCCGGTCGATTGTTCCGATTCAACTACTACATTGCTGCTTTTATACAATGCCGAAACGGTAAAAGTATAATCCGGACTTGCCTTGAACCCTGTTACATGAACAAGATTAACTGAAGTATCATTACTTAATGTTGTAAACTGGTCTTGAACTAATCCTGTTTTGTTATATACAAGCACTTTATATCCCGTCAGGTTTGATTTTGAATTGTGTGCATTTGCCGGAGGAGTAAATTTAATTGTTGTACCTCCTGAATTATTTACAGCCAAAAGATTTGTTGGGGCAAGGTTAGCCTGAGTGTGCTTATATGTTCTGACAGCAAATCCGGGATAACTGTTAGCCTGATTTTCAATAATAACACCTTCAATAGAAAGCACATGGAATGCATTCAGATAGTGATCAACCGAACCAACTGTAAGTTCGGGAACATTTGATTCTGTGCTATTTGCAGAGATGCCACTTGCAACCCAATAACCGGTTACTTTAACACTGAGTTTTTTGTTTGCATCAGAAGGAAGACTCAACAAAAATGCCTTGACTAATTCTTTGCTCTGAGCGTCAAATAAAAGATAGTGTTCATCCGAACGTGCTGCTTCTTTGGTTATTGATCCACTTTCGGCCGCATTGTAAATAAACATCCCCAATCCTCCATTCCAACACCCTGCCATACTCCCTGTTCCGCAACCTATACCACAACTACTTACTAAAGGTAATGTAACTGCACCGGTGCAATGCCTGTCTTTGAACCAACCGATCTTTGTAATCGTATCATTTAAGACTGCTGAATTTGTGCTAACCTGAGAGATTTTAGTTGTTTGACTGACAACTAAAGTTTTAGCTGTTGTAGTGCCAATCGTATAGTTAAAGCCAAGCGACCACGAACCATCCATTTGTCCTGAATACATCAGAAAACTAAACCATGTTTTGTAAAGTGCTTTGTCAGCTATTTTCTCTACTTTACCAACCGGAGTAGAATGTTTGGACATACCCATATCC
>Ga0302215_10003589_pt1 | contig 10365 bp, 8 predicted proteins | sample II_Fen_N3_1_FD_194580 | JGI IMG/M metagenome (GOLD analysis project Ga0302215, IMG submission 194580) | Peat permafrost microbial communities from Stordalen Mire near Abisko, Sweden - II_Fen_N3_1 | ecosystem: Environmental > Terrestrial > Soil > Wetlands > Permafrost | place: Sweden: Abisko... | reverse complement strand
CCCCCCCCCCCCCCCCACCCCCGGGGGGGGGGGGAAACTTTGTCTACTCACGGGGTGACCCAAAGTCACCCCGTGAATTGCTATTATATTCAGGGGGTGACTCAAAGTCACCCCCTGAATAGTGTTATGAAATAGTTATTATAGTGCAGTTTATCGCGGAATAAAGGACATGGGTTCGCTGGGAGTTCCCCAGCCGTGGGTATTTCCACCCGAAACGCGGATATATATTTTCTGAGCAGCTGTCATGTCTCTTATTTCCAGTCTCTTCAAACTCCCGTAGTCAATTTCAGTTTCCCAACTTTCGGGATCATCGGGTGTGGTGGTTGTTTCCACTTTGTAGCGGTCGGCATCGGGTAGCGCATCCATGTAAATTTTTATGCTGCAAGGCACGCTTCCATCTTCTAGTCGTTTAATCACTGCCTTACCCGGTATATCATGTTGCACCGGCTCGTTGTTGCAATCGAAACCCGAAAGCAGAATAATGCCTATATCGCCATCGGCTACTTTGTTCACGTAAATAATAAGCGATTTCAGCATACTGTAAACCACATCAGCCTGATCAATAACTGCCTGAGTCTTTATTTTACTTCCATCTTTCGCTTTTATGGATGAGTCTAGCTTGGTAATTTCCGTTTTGAAGGTTTCCAACGTGGGGTCGGGAGTAGGGAAGGTCGTTTTGGCAGCATCCAGACTGGTACTTACTCTACCTGACAAGTTGTAGATTTTCTGAGGGTCTTTGCTCTTTAAGTGCAAAACAGCGGTGTTTGTTTTCATACGTTCATTTTTATTTTTTAGTTAGTTGTCGTATGGAACTCGCTACAAACAGTGACTTTGGTTTAAACAGTTGTTTTAATGCTCGTTTCATTCGTTCATTTTTTAGGGTTTTACGCTGCCAAAATTACGGGGTCGGGATTTCCCTTCCAAATTATTTCGGTTCGAATGCGTCCTGTATTATAAAACTGAACTCAATAGGGTTCCAAACTATTTTTTGTTCCGGTATTTAACGGCTAGAACCCGTCAAATTTTCGGTTGGACGGGTCTAAAAATATTTTAGACGGCAACAAAAGATTTTTGGAAGGCAACAAAAAGTGTCAGACCTCGTCTAATTTTCGGTTGGAAGGGACAAAAAAGATGTTGGAAGGGAACAAAATATTTTTAGACGACAACAAAAAGCGTCAGACCTCGACTAATTTTCGGTTGTAAGGGACAAAAAAGATGTTGGAAGGCAACAAAAGATTTTTAGACGACAACAAAAAGCGTCAGACCTCGACTAATTTTCAGTTGGAAGGTAACAAAAAATGTTTAGACTCGTGTAATTTTCGGTTGGAAGGGACAAAATACGTTGAGAGTTAGTGGGGGTGCGACTTCAAGTCGCGCCCCCATTAGATTGGAGGGATCTGATTTTTTGCTCTACCCATACCTCTACTCAGTGGGTGACTCAAAGTCACCCACTGAGTTAACTGCGGCTCGGTTTGCATCGTGTGGGAGATTTAAATTACAATTATCTTTTTTCCATGCTATACAACCCTACCCCACACTACCTGAGAGATTTATTAATCAGGTCAACCGTTATAATTCTATAGGTGTTTGAATTGATGGTTATTCTGATATTCTTTTGGGAATTTGTAACATAGATATTTTTACCAATTCTTTGAAAAAAAACTTCTTGTGTTTCCCTGATAATATCAGAGAGCATTTTTTCAATCTCAGATTTTGAAAATCTGGCATTGATTTTTTTATTTATTCTATCGTACACAAGCTCGGTGTAGCATATCCTGTCTAAAATCTCTGTTTTATTTATGTCCATAATGTTTTCCTACAGGTTTAATAAGTAATTGAAAATATATAATGTCGTATTTCTTAATTCTTCCACTTTCGTGTAAATTTGTGAAATTCGTGGTTTAATGATTATTTAAAACCACGAATTGCACGAATTCCCACAAATTAATTCGAGAAATAATTTGTGGGAATATGAATTGTCACGAATGAATATACGACATTTAATTGTTCGTCCTACTTAGTGGTTTCCCTTGCCTAATATTTTAGTTGTTTTTCGTGAATTGATATTTATTTTTCTGTTATAGCAGAGCTTCACAGACCCACGCCAGCCAGACGGGAAACGGTAACCCGGGCTAAGACTAATTACATGAATTATCTTTTTTGTCACTTCTGCCCCTCGTTTGCAACGAGGCAGAAGTGTTAGTTTCTCCGGGTTTGCAAGACTAACTCAGGGGGTGACTTCGAGTCACCCCCTGAGTAGAGGTACGATATAAGTAAACTACTCCGCTAATTCAGAACGAGTCAGATAAAAAAAAGAGAAGGTGTTACAAATCTTGTAACACCTTCAATTATATTTAAATACAAAGTATTTTGGTTGAATTATAATGCTGTAACAAATGTTTCTGTATCACTATAAGCATTGGACTTACTATTGTTGACAGTAGCATTGATAAGTGCTAGGTACTTTTTGTATTGTCCTTCGCCTAATACAGACTTTGCATTTGCCAAATTGAAATACATTGCTTTTTCTGCAGCAACTTCGTTATTTTCTTTCAATGCAGATGCCATTTTGTCTTCTGTTATTGAAAATACAATCTCTAATTCGTTAGCTTGACTGTTATCCACATCTAAATAATGAACCAACTCGTAAAATGTGCTCTCATTGTTTAATTTACGAAATGCTTCGTATTTGTTTGTATCAAGAGCAAATGCGCTAGTTGCACTAACAACTAAACCTAAAACAACTGTTAAAATCTTTTTCATAACCAAACTTTTTAAATTTATTACACAATACCTATTAATAAAAAAAACAAAGAATTCCCCTGTGATTTTTTACTTGGGTATTCTTTGTATTAGATTTGTCATATCAATTTATTCTTGATTGACGATACAAAAATATATGTTTTACAACATATAAATTGCATGTTTCGGGTTAAATCTTTCTACCAACATGAAAGTTTAACAATGAAGGTTGACTCTATAGTTCATTAATATATTGATATAACGTCGTTTAAGTGCAGTTTTTACACTTAAACAAATTCACCAAGAAAATGCTCTCAAAACAATGTTTTACAACATATTTTGGAATTAAAGCTCATTTTGGGATGGAATTTAACTTTAGCAGAGAGTTTTCAGCAAGTAATTTCGCTCCCGAGCGTTGAGTTGTTTAGCAGATTTAAGCCGAAATAATACTCAGAGGGTGACTTGAAGTCACCCCCTGAGTGAAAGTCACCTCTGAGTTAGCCTTGCAGGCACGAATAAACTAATCCAAACTCAGCTGCTCGCGCTCTGTTGATTAATTTTCCGTTTCTGATACCACAATAATCGGCATAGGATGAAAATTCCCATTCTTCGGGCAGTTTCACCAAGTTGGCGTTCACCGGATTTTGATGTATATAATTAAAGCAAACCTGCGGATATTCCTTCTCAGGAATACGAACATTAATCTGCGAACAAAAAAACGCGGGAGTAATGCCGTTGATTTTAGTGAGACATTCGGCTTTGGTAGCTTCGCGGAAAAGATTTCCACTTCTATCAAACTGCTTATTAATCGCTCTGGTATAGGAACGAAGCATGATTGCAATATTATTGTTCAAATTAATTTCATTACCTCTACTCACTGGGCGACTTTGCATATTCACGGGGTGACTCGAAGTCACCCCGTGAATAGAATCAGCCGCAATGGCAACACTTACATCCTTCACATAAATCATTAAATGAAAATGATTGGGCATTAAGCACCAAGCCACGATATCGGCATGTGGAAGGATGTGTATCTTGATTTTCTTCAGGAAGAATAGATAATTCTCGCGAGAGAAAAATATCTTTTGCCGATTGTTTCCCTGATTGTAGACATGATATAAATTTCCGGGTTCAAAATTCATACGCTTTTAGTTAGTTGGTTCGCTGGTGGAAGTTTGAGTGGGTATATTAGTTTGTATTAGTTTGTATTAGTGGGGGTGCGACTTTGAGTCGCGCCCCCACTGGTTAGAGTAGTGCCGTCCTCTCTACTCAGAGGACGACTTCAAGTCACCCCCTGAGTAAAAGCCACCGATTATAACGCGCCACACTATTTATTACTTTAAGTTGCACCCTCACTTATACTTATTAGTGAAGGTGTTTAAGTTTCAATTATCTTTTCCAAACGATAAAATCGCTCGACAGCGTGAGATTTAACACTTATCTGATGACTTTTAGTCATCTGATAAGCAAGAGCAAACCCTTAACTGCGGCACGGTTTATAAAGTACCGCCTTCACCGCCACTCAGGGGGTGACTTGAAGTCACCCTCTGAGTAAAAGCCAAGAGATAAAATTTCACTCCTCCGTTTAAAAAAGTAAAACCAATTACCACTCGTTACAAAGAGGAAGTTAGAGCAATTGTGAAGTGGTAGAAGGATGAAATCAAGGTTTCAAGGTGTGATTAATAGTTTCAAGCAGTTTATCGTCAAAATCCTTTATGGTTGTCGTTGATACAAAATAATTATATATTTCATATAAATTAAAAGAACGTGAATGCTTATATCTGATCGTATCTTCTTCAAACAAACTCAATTCTCTATCATTAAAATTAATTCGAGAATTATATTTAGACTGAATAATTTTATCTTCAAATAGTTTTTTTTCATTAATAGATGTTTTTTTAAATTCGATATCAGTTATTAACCAGTTAATAATTTGATCGACATATCCATTCATCATTTTGGTCAATGTAATACTCTCTGTCTGTGGAAATAGTAAATCAACGTTTAAGTGTCTTGAATCGTTTCTACTATTTGATTCTAGAGCTATTCTGGTAAAGATTATTCTGTTGATTTTCTCGAGTTCTATAGTGTTTTTTTAGCATTCTTCTGTTTAGAATATCTAGAAGTTATATAATTAGTTAGTTTTTCTGGATATAATATAGACCCATCTAAATTAACACATGTCAACAAATCTGTTAAGTCTTTAAACTTTGCGACTTCACCTCTCTTACATGCAAGAAAATTAAATTTTTCACCATTTTTAAAAATAAGCATTGAATACGACTCCCTAATAATTTCATTGGGTTTATTGAATTGACTTTTGAAATTTAAAATACGGTTTACAAAAGCTAAGCTATTGTCCTTAAAATCTGATTCAATTGCATTTACTAAATCTAAAGCTTGAATAGCAATTGATTTTTTAACTGAATCGTTAAAAGACTTAATATCATTGATTTTTATATTTAATACTCTATCTCTTGATACATCTAAATTTATAAACGAACTGGGGAAATTATAAGCTACAGATGAATAAGCATCGCTTAGTATTGGTAAAGATAAAGTATTTGAGCTGTTATTTACTTTAATTCCAGAATTAAGAATAATTGTTTTGGGGCTATCTGTAAAATCAAACCTAATGAGGCAACCATATGAATATTCGTCAATAAATTTCTTGTTTAGTATTTTGGCAAAGTCTATATTTATTGCAATCTCATTTTTAAATGGAATAAAAAGAGATAATCTTGGTAAATCTCTTTTTAATTGGTGCGCATTAAATATCCTCTCTTTATTAGGGTATTTGACAGATATTTTTAATTCAAAATCAAGAAAATTCTCTTTAATATATTTTAATATATTGGATGTATTTATTAATCCTCTTTCATCCTGATATATAGTTATTTCAGTTCCAATATCATTGATATTTATATTCCTATTTATAAAAAAGCAACCTTCGTAATTTGGAATGTGGATATCTATTCCTTCGTTAGCAGTGAGACTTTTAGTTCTAACCTTAACTTCTTTACAAACCATAAATACAGATAAAAAGCCAATTCCAAAATTACTTACAGCTTTATATTGAATTTTATTCTCTTTTTGTAGTTCTTTAAAGTCATCGGATGTATAAAAACTGCGTCCAATGCTTGTAAAATATCTTTCAATTTTATAGATATCCATTCCAACACCAAAATCCTTTATTTTGAGGAAACGTCCATTCGAACCATCTTCTCTCTTTTCAGTTCCAATTTCTATGTATATTGTTTTGTCAAAATTTGATTTATCAAGCTTTTCTCGAAGCTTAATAGCATCAAATGAATTTTGTATCAGCTCTCTAATAAAAACTTCCTTTTGAGAATACAAATTATCTCCCGTTAACAACGGTAATAGAGTTGGTATATACGCTTCAAAATTGTAATTATCCAATTCATAACTATCTTTTTCAATTTTAGGTCTAATATAATAGAGCTTTAAATTTAGTTCTTTAAATGCCTCTTCAATCTTTGTAATTCTCTCTTCAAAATCTTTTACTATTAGCACACCAATTTTATGAGCTGTTGGATTCTTACATTTAAAAGATATTGTTGCAGTTCTTCTATCTTCCTCTCCTAAGATTTTTATCGAACTATTTGGGATATTGTTGTCCAATTGCCCATCACCAAGCTTTATGTTTATTTTATGATTTAGACCTTCACGATTAAAATATGCTTCCCCGTATGGATTTATCGATAGAAACAAATCAGTAAAAAGCACGGTAACAGCTAAATATGCTGTTGTTTTTTTATTTGAAATGAACTCTGATTTATCATATAATAATTTAAATTTCGAATTAAACTCAGAATTGTTTTTTGACATCAATAATTTTTCAATCTCATCTAGATAATCTTTATTAATCATTGAATTTAGAGACTTACTAATATAATTTAATGTTAAACTATTATCTACTTCACTATTAATTGATTCTAATACTACAACCCGATAATGTATAAAAGCCAGGATAGTATAAATACTTATTGGGTTTCTATTTAAATCCTGAATAATACCATCAAATACTAATAGAGTATTCTCGATATTTGAAATTAAATCATTAATCCTATACTTTGTAGAGACATTATCTCTTTCTTCAATTTCGTTTTTATATTTGTCAAAAAGAGTCAAATCCTGTTGTCTCAGCTTATTTTTCAATGCACCGATGGTTCCAATTCTTTTATTGTATTTTGGAGGTATACATAATTCATCTCTTTTCTGTAGCTCCTCACCACTATAATTATATTTAAAAATTTCTGCATCAATCATTTGATTTGGTGAATGAACATCAACAACCTCAAAAGCTCTTTGACCATCACTATTTTCAAGAGTACCTGTTGAGAAAACGTATAAACTTTTCTCAGGATTTTCAAAATACTTATTTGTCGTAATTAGCCTTGAAATAGGGATATGCCTATGTCCATGCAATACAATTCTTACATTATTGTCAATTAATGTGTTGATAACAGATGAAAAATTTCTTATCATACTACTATCTCCATATTTATCATATATCTCTGGGAATGGGTAAATATGATGATGGAAAAATGTTACAATCTTATATGAATGTAAATCAATTTTTTTTCTTAAATCATCAAATGCAGAGAGTAATTGATCTGTTGAAATTTCTCCATAATCATCAATCCCTGTTTTGGTTTGCCTTAGATATTTCTTTATATCATCTTCACTATCCTTTAACGAAATAGATTTAAAATCCAAATTTTCGATCCAAGTTTCATCTTGATCCTGGATTTTATTATCAATCATGCAGGAATTCAGTCCAACAAGAGCAATCTTCTCTTTTTCAAATATTTTCAACGTATAATTGAAATTATTATTTATAAAAACGTCCTTTAATCTGGTCCCATAAAAACGACCAATAAAGTCACTGTAAAAATGAAAGATATCTATATTTTCTCTATCGAGATCATGATTCCCTGGAACAAATAAAATGTCCGTTTTTTCAAGAGGTTTTATGTTATACAATATTTCGATATTAATTCTCTCTAATAATTTTTCAAAGAAAATTATCATTCGACTAATTAATTCAGGTTTATCTTTAGACTTGCCATTGATTAAATCTCCTGTACATATAATTACATCAATTTTTTGACTATTACTTTTTAGATCTCTACAAATTGTTGAGTAAAAATGATCTATACTGCTATTCCGTGATTTTCCGATGTGGATATCGGATAAATGAAGACATGAGATTTTTGACATAGTATTTTATTATTTTAAATTGTTTCCCTATATTTTTTAGTAGGGTTTGTTGAACAAAAAAAGTGTTGTCAACATAGTTCGTATTAATTTAATAGATAGTTGCTTTCCGTTCCAAAGATAATTAACCTATTTATAATCACCAACTATTCTTCCAAAAATTTCTAAATAAACTTAAATCACATCCTCTTTCCCTTCTTTTTTCAACCCCTCCAGGTATTCAGTCGGGGTTTTTCCTGTAAACTTTTTAAAGGCTTCGTAGAAGGTTGTTTTGCTTTGAAAGCCACAGTCGTACCGTAGCGATTCGAGTTTTAGTTTTTTGTTGTGTCCGCTCCTGAGTATGCGGCATGCTTCTTCCACGCGGTATTTGTTTCGGAAGTCGTTGAAATTATACGCTGTCTGCGAATTGATAACATACGAGAGTTGATGCAACGGAATGTTCAGGCGATTGGACACATACTCCAGTGTGCATTCGGTGGCGAGGTAGAGTTTATCGGTTTCCATGGCGTGGTGCAAGCGTTGAAGAATCTTTTGTGTTTGTTGTTCGCTCAGGTTGGGGTGCGATTCGCGAAACTCTCTCCGACTGCGGCGGCGATCGATGGTGATGGGGTTTAGCCGCGTGTCCACAAAATATACAAACGCGGGTATGGAAACCAGGCTTATCAATAGGTTGTAATACTGAAGTTGGACGAATGAGGGTAATCCGGGTTGGAAGTCGGGAACCTGTGTGCAGGCAAATAAATAGGTAATCAGGGCTGTCGCCGGAATGTAAATGCTCAGGGCGCAGAGTTCCTTTCGCACTGTCCAGGTATGGGACTTGTAGTATTCGGGGCGGAAGTACGAAAGGATAATGTAAAGCAATGCATAGGGGAAGAAAAACAGAAATAGGTAACAGTCCAACAACAGCGATTTATGCAATTCGGGACTGTTGATAAACCCAAGTGGTTTTGTCAGGTTGGCCAATATAATACAAGAAGTTATGAGCCATATAAAATAACACCGGCCTTTTCGGTTTTTCAGGAATAATGGAAACGGACGGTTAAGGGAATGATGGATTCGTTTTTGCATAGCGGGTTAGCTCTATGTCTTCGTAAACTTTAAGACAGATTTTTATATTCGGTTAATTTGTTCTGCAAATATAAACACTTAACCCAATTAAATCCAAATTTTTATTAAACAAATTTTTAGTTGTTTATTATTTTCTGTTATTGTTGTTTGATAAAAATCATTAGATTTCGAACGAAGTGAGAAATGACAGCCAGTATTTTATTTGTCTTGGAGGGATGGGAGTTGGTTGGCGGCCAAGCCGCCAACCAACTCCCATCCCTTATAAAAAGAATGCAATAATCTGTCATTCTGAACGAAGTGAAGAATCTATCCAAAAACTACATATATATAGTTACCCGGACAACAATTATTTTCTGTTTAGTAAATTGTATAAAACACAATGTTTTGGACTGTAACAGAAAAAAACGCAACCATCAAAGAGTATGATGATTGCGTGGGGTGTGCTTGGTCAAATATAAACATTGCACTCAACAGGAGTTTGTAGTTATATTTATTGACTACTTATATTCATAAAAACTAAGTAGGAACAGGTTTTATTGATATATGCTCGACAAATAAATAATCAGATCTATAATTCACTATTGAATTTCATCCATGCTTCATAGCTTCCATATGCTTCAATAGACACAACCGGATTCCAATATTCTCTATAATGTTTGATTTTTCCTAATTCAAATTCAAAGAAAGTTACATATCGTTGATTATAGATGGCTCCATTACCTAGCAAATGACCATTTATAGCCAATTCAATCACTAGTTTGCTGGGATCAAGCATGGGCGAAATGTTTAATTCAGCAACAGAATCAACGACTATACTTCTTGTGGTCGATGACATGTATGTAAGAATGTCCTGTTTCCCACGATAAATAGATGGTCGGTTTTTAGGTGCAAAAGGAAACTCCAGAATAGCATCGTCTACCCATAGGTTAATCCAGTTGTCCCAATCCTGAGCTTGTAAAAGTCCTAAATAAGATTGAGCTTTTTCAAGCGTTTGTTTACGCAGTTCTTCTGTTGTGTTGGTTGCATTTTCTGTCATAATCTCATTGTTTGTGAACGAAATGCTTCGTTGCATTTCGTTTACAAAGGTCGGACAGAATACGTTTCTTTGTTCTTGACAAAAATCAAGAAATCATTATAGTTGTTTTTTCCTGATTCGACTAAATGTTTCGGGTCTCATTCCAAGCATAGAAGCAATATACTGCAAGGGCACTTGTTGAATAAGTTCTCTATTGTTTTCAAAGAAAAAATTATATCTCTCTTCTGCTGTCATAGACAAATGCCTAACAGTTCGGTCTTCCAAAATTGTAAAGCAAC
>Ga0302215_10003585_pt1 | contig 10370 bp, 3 predicted proteins | sample II_Fen_N3_1_FD_194580 | JGI IMG/M metagenome (GOLD analysis project Ga0302215, IMG submission 194580) | Peat permafrost microbial communities from Stordalen Mire near Abisko, Sweden - II_Fen_N3_1 | ecosystem: Environmental > Terrestrial > Soil > Wetlands > Permafrost | place: Sweden: Abisko... | reverse complement strand
TTCACAAAACTGAAAATATTCAAAATATCCCAAACCGGCTGTTTGATTGTAACCCCAGATATTGCGTTGTTCTTTGCGTTCTTCAATCGGACCAATGGTGTTCTTCCAACGGTACATATTGCCCAATCCATCGCCATGAGCGAGACATCCACCCGGAAAACGTATAAATCCTGGTTTCATATCAGCCAGAAGTTGAGCCAAATCAGCTCTCAAACCATTCGGACGGTTTTTGAATGTATTTTCGGGGAAAAGAGATACAACATCCAATGCCAGTTTGCCTTCCGATGTTGCAAGAATCACTAAATTTGCATTTTCATCACTCTCAGATGCCACCAGATTTGCGGTGTATTTTTCCCAATTTGTTGAAGTTGTTGTAAGTTTCGTTTCTGCAAGCACTTTTCCTTTCGGGGTTTGTAAGCTGATATTGAACGATACAGGTTCCTTGCTTAGCTGACGCACAAACATCGAGAAATTGTATTTTTCGTTTGCTTTAACTACTATGCCTGCAAAACCAGAATTCTTTAAACCTACCCCTGATACCCCTGTGAATTTCGCTTCCTTACCAATGTGTTCCACATCCAATACCATGTAATGCGGGTTGTTCGGATGTATCGGAGAGTCTGTTTCAACGCTTATCCGTCCGTTAGAATAACCTGTTGTGATATATTCCCAAAAAGAATATGGATTCCAACTCTTTTGCTCAGTAGGAGTATATTCAAACGAACGGTTTTGAACCAATTCGGCATACAATCCTCCGTCCGCAGAATAATTAATATCTTCAAAAAATAATCCGAACAAATCGGAACTGATTTTTTTTCCTCCATTTGCTGTTTGGGCATTAACAGGTATTGAGGTAAAGCAAAAACAAACTAAGAACAATAAGATAATAATATTAGTTATTTTTTTCATTTAGAAATTATATGATTTTAATTTTATAGTTTGTGAGATTTATTGTTAAGTAATTGCAGATATTTAATGATCTATTTGTTAATCCGCAAGAACTTACATTTCAGATTCTTGGCAATTATTAATTTTTCATTATTAATTACTTATTAGTCATTGCTTAATTTGTTTTAGCGAACTTAAAGAAGTCCACATCCACATAGCCTCCTAGTGCTTTGGTTGCATAATTGAAAATGGCGAATTTTGTTCCCATAAACAATTTTAGGTATTCAAATCTCATTTTGAATTCAGTACCAAATGGTGTCCAGGTTTTATTATCAAAACTGTAATAAAAATTAGCTAAATCCTTACCTTTGTTAAAGTCACAATCCACCCGCATATAAATAATATTTTTAGTCAGCTCCATTCGGGCTTTTTCTACCACCTGAACTCCGGTGATTAGTTTCCCTTTCTCATTATCCAGATTCACATTATTGGTGGACATGGTTAGAAATTTTTTATCCCCATCCATGATTACCGACAAAAGTCCGGATAGACCATTGAATGCACTAAAACCTGCCACATCGCCATCTTTCATTTTTGAAAAATCAATTGAAACCATGCCACTGCATTTTGGACCTTCCATGCGTTGCGTTATGGTATTTGGGGCAGCATACAAGTTGTCAACAATCCTGTTTGTCTTAAGCCTTAAATATCCTTTACGTTCGGTCAACGTCCATGCTTTATCCACCGGATTATGATTCCATTGCCAAAGTTTATTTAATTTTTTAGCCGAGAAATCGTCACTTCCTATCATCCATTTCCCGGTGTCATAAGTTTTCAAAGGCACTTCACCTGTCAAAGGAATATGTCCGTTCTCATCACCCAGCATAGGCCAACCATCAACCCAACGACAAGGCATTAACAATGGCACACGACCTACTCCACCGCGATCCTGAAACATCAATCCGTACCAATTGTCGTTTTCATCATTAACGATACAACCCTGTCCAACCAGACCGAAAGTGGCAAAATTATCTTTCAATATGACTTTCTTTTCATAGGGACCTGTAATTTTATCCGCGCGGTAACAAACTTCTCTACGTCCGGTTCTGGGCGAGGAAATCATGAGTAAGTAATATTTTCCATCATGTTTAATAGCCTGACTACCTTCCAGTAATCCGTTTTCATCGCTTTCACGTTCAAAAATCTTCATATTTACACCACCTGGCTTCACATCTGAAAGATCACTTTTCAACTCAGCCAACTCACCTGTTCCATAAAATACATATACCCTACCATCGTCATCAAAAAATAAAGAAGCATCATGAAAGTGCTTGCTGATTCTGGAAACCAGTTCCCATTTCCCTGACGGATCGGTAGTAGTGTAAATGTAAGGTTTGTATGGTTTGTCATTCGGAGAAAACAGTACATAGTATTTTCCATTATGATATCGAATGGAGGAAGCCCACTGTCCACGTCCATAAACAGTACCACCAATCAAATCGTAATTCGGCATATCTACCAATTTATCAAATACATAACTGGCAATGCTCCAATGTACAAGATCTTTTGATTTCATAACAGGAGCACCGGGCATTAAATGCATTGTGGTACTGATAAGATAAAAATCACTGCCATGTCGGGTTATTGACAAATCGGGCATATCCGCCCAAATGATGGGATTTGTATATTTCGTAGTGTTGGCCGGGTTTTCTGCCCCGGAGATTAAACACAAAACAGTAAAGAATAATAGAATAGCGTTTTTTTTCATTGTAATAGTATTTGTTTTTTAAGGTACTGGATCGAATTGGGAGGATACTCCTTTTTTGTTAATAAACTTGATTGTTTTTTATTTCAAAATGTTGATCAACTTACTCTAAACTCTGTAATAATTTTTCTGTGAATAACCCCCGGATTTATCCGGGGGTTATTTATGATTACTTATATTTCGTTTTATAAATATCTACTCATTATCATGTTATTTTGCTGCCTTTACCAATCTGACATAATAAACCGGACCGGCAATACTGCCTGATTGTGAAGCAAATTTCACCCTTACAAAATCTTTGCCTTTCAACATTGATTCAGGGATAAGGTATTCCACATTTTTGAACTCCTTTTTATTCCATTTTCCGGTTAAATCTTCACTAATCAGTTTCTCATCATCAATGAATATATCAAATTTCTTATTTCCTCTTTCAGCACCCAAATAGGTAACCATCAAACTTAAAACTGTTGCCTTGTTTGTGCTGAGTTTATAGCTAAAGAAACCACCATTACGTGCATCACGCCAAAATTCATTTTGATTGTTACCTGTTGTTGAATTTTGCTTTTCGGCTGCATGATCCACTTCAGGTTGTTGTTCACCCGGTGCAACAAAATCAACAGTACGGTTCTGAAGTGCAAGTTTCTCTTTTTCCAACATTGCCAGTGAATCTAAATTGTTCTTGTATTGAGCATTGGTAAGATTCATCCAATAGATTTCATATCTCGAATCATGTATTTGATAAAAAGGCATCAATTCAATATTTTGAGCATTCATCAACTTTACTCCTGAAAAAGTGAAGTTTAATGGTTTGTCTTTAACCGGTACCAGCTTGTCGGTAATCTTTGATCTATCGTCTTCTATGATAATCGGAGCTTTATCAACAGGAAGTTTTTCGCCTCCTGCAATGTGACCCCAACGGCTGTCATTGGCTACCAGTCCCTTTAAATCTTCTGTTCCGGTTTTAGCTCCAAGCAAAATTGGTCCATGCATAATAGCTATATAATTTGGCACATTAGGCATTTCTACAATTGAATTATGCATTGGCAATAAAATTTTCACTTCGTCGCCTGCTTTCCATTTACGATTTATGGATATATATGATGAAGGATGAGAAGAGTATGAAACAACTTTCCCATTGACAAATACTTGCATTGCACCATCTTTTACCCATGAAGGGTAACGAATCAATAATTTAAACGATGAAGCAGCCTTTGTTATTGTCAGTTTTACCTGTTCTTCCGAAGGAAAATTGGTTTCTTGTTTAAGAATAACACCTTTTTCTTTCCAATTCAATTGCGAAGGGATAAACAGATTTAAGAACAACGAATCGTGTTGATGGGTGTAAATAAACTGATTATATTTGCCATGATTCTCCATACCACTGCCTACGCAACACCACATCGCTTCATTGGGAGCGGAATAAACCCTGTAATGACGTGGACGGGTAGGAGTAAAATATACATATCCACCGTGTTCAGGATGTTGGGTTGACAAAATATGATTGTACAAGGCTTTTTCATAAAAATCGACATATTTTGCTTTTGGATTAACACGAAATAAATCTTCGCTGAGTTTCAACATATTGTAGGTGTTGCATGACTCCGGGCCTTCTACATCATTCACAAAATCAATGTATGATGCAGCACTTGGGAAAAATTCCCTCCGGCTGTTGCCTCCAAAAGCCAACGTGCGGTTTCCTGTCACTGTTTCCCAAAAGAAACTACCGGCTTCGCCAAATTTCTTATCTTTTGATAGTTCGCCAATACGTTCAAAACCGATTGCCTTTGGAACTTGTGTGTTGGCGTGTTGGTTATCCAGATTGTCAATATCGGACGACAAGGCATCGAGCAACCTATTATGCGAAAATCGTTTCGCTGCAATCATATATTTAATATCTCCTGTTATTTGATAAGCATCAGCAAAAACTTCATTCATCCCACCTTGCTCGGTTCCTAACATGGATTGCATTTGGTCCAAATTCAATGCGGAAGTTATACTTATTCCCCAGTCGCAAAACTTCAAAAAGATAGCTTTTGCTTCCTGATCTCCTGTATATAACCAGGCATCACGCAACCCGGCATACATTTTATGAACATTGTACCAGGGAACCCATGAAGCTCGAAATGCTTTGAATTCACCGGTTTTAAAAGTTGACCAAATCTCTTTGCCATTTGGAACTGCACCGGCATAACCTACTCCCCATTCAGGGTAAGTGGCGCCGTTTGCATCCTGGCAGGCTTTAAGTTCGGAAATTATATAATCCATGCGTTTTTTGCATTCGACATTGCCTGTCGCAGCATAATTCATGGCCATGGCTGAGAGATAATGACCACCAATGTGTCCATCCAAACCTTCCCAATTCGAATAAATTTTACCCTTCTCAGTTAATCCGGCTTCTTTTCTGTAACCTGCCATCAACCGATTAACATCATACTTCAACAGTGTTTCGATATTGAGATCACGTGCATGTTTGAATGGACTATCTAATAAAGTAACATCCTTTAAAGGAAACTCATTGGGGTATAACTTTTCTTGTGCGAACAATTTACCGGTTGATATCAACAAGCTGATTGCTATGCAGAAAAAAATAAAACTTTTCTTCATTTTTTTGATTTTTAAATAGTATAAATAATTTATTGTTGTGTTTTTAATTTAATTAGTTGATTAAAGATGGAACTACAAACACTCAACTGCGAAAATATATATCAACCTCAGTATCCTTAAGCCTTTCTTAAACCGGAATAATATGCTTTAACGATTCAAATACAAGTTGAAATTATTCACTTGAACTTTGAGTTAAAAAGTTACCTGTTATTCCAGCAACAAATATAAAAAAATAATTTGAAGTACTTCTTGAAAAATTGATTAATTTTAAGAAGATTCACCTTGTCATGTACAAAAGTAATCAAAGAGATAGTAAAGTATTTCTTATATTTAGGTATTTCATTCTTAGTTTTAGATACAAATGGTAAAAAAAGCAAGCTGTATAGACCCTTATAAAGATTGAAAAATTGGAAAACTTACTTCCTCATACAGTCCAAATGATTGTTTTAGTTGAAATGCTATATTTAAAAGATAAATAATTTACGTTTTTAAATTCAGTTGATAATAGCATACTGAAACCTTAAAAACCATTTATAAAACATCCAGGATAGTATTTTGCTCACCAGAAAATGAAAAAATATTAATGTTTATCTTCAAAACATCCTAATCCTTCAAAAATTGATTCCGAAATGTATGTGAATTCTTTATAATCCGTTACACCCCTAACCCAAAATGTTGGAAATGTACCTAAACCTTTACTTTTCACGTTTATATCTATTCTATCTTAGGACAATTTGCAAATATTCAATCTAAATAATCTGTGTAAATCTGTGTAATCTGTGGACCATCTCTTTTTTAATTTCTTACAAAAAAATAATCTGTGTAAATCAGACTAATTCAGGGAACTATCTCTTTATTATATTTCGGTAGGTAGTTTCCCAAAGTGTTTTTTAAAAACAGTTCCAAAATAGCTACTACTTGAAAACCCACAAAGTTCACTTATTTCTGTAATTGTATAATTATGAGAATTAATTAATTCTAAGGCTCGATTCAAACGAATTGTTTTGATTAAGTCAACCGGTGATTGTCCTGTTAAAGATTTCAGCTTTTTGTACAAAAGTGAAGAACTAACATTCATAGCCGATGCAAACTCATCTTTTCCAAATTTTGAATTATCTATGTTAGCATGCATTACCTCCAGTGCTTTTTTTACAAATTGATCATTCAGTTCATTACTAAAAATAATTTGTTCATTATCAGTCTGATCAATTAATCTTAAAGCTTTTTCCCGAACAATTTCCCTGTTCTTTATAATTGACGTGATCTTTTGTGATAATATAGTCATATCAAAAGGTTTCGTAATGTAATCGTCAGCCCCTAAGCCTAACCCTTTTAATTGATCTGCTTTTCCAGAAAGTGCTGTCAACAAAATTACCGGTATATGTGATGTCTCAAAAGTAGATTTTATCAGACTGCAAAGCTCTAATCCATTCATAACAGGCATCATTATATCCGATATTATTAAATCCGGTGTTTCTTTCTGAATCAAAGTCCAGGCTTGGGAACCATCCGTTGCAATCGAAATTTTATAGTTTTCCTGAAAAGAATATCTTAAAAAATCACTTAATTCGTCATTGTCTTCAACAATCAATAAATGGGTCCTTTTTTTATTGGAGTTTTCCTCATTTGTAATATTAACCTTTTCAACATCATTGTTTTGAATATCCGTAATTTTTGGCAGAACCTGCGGGACTAAATGATGTGGAATTTCCACTTCAAATAACGAACCTTTAGATTCTTTACTATTAAAAAATACAATGCCTTTATGCATGGACACATATTTTTGGACTAATAATAACCCAATACCCGATCCAATAATTTTTGAATTTACAGCATTATCTCCTCTGTAAAATTCCTGAAATAATTTCTTTTGATCTTTTGCGGAAATGCCTAATCCATAATCTTTTACATTAAGCCGCCATTTATTGTCATTGCATATTAAACTAATTTCAACTCTGCTGTTATTCGGTGAATATTTGATGGCATTTAAAATAAGATTATCTATAACTCTTTCCATTTTTATTTCGTCAACAGCACTATAATAAAACTCTGAATTTTTGGTAAAAAATATTTCGATATTCCTTTTATTTGCTGAAGATCTGTGCATTTGTACCCTTAAATAAATAAGTTTTACTATGTCAGTATCCGTCAGAAAGAGTTGTTCTTTCCCTTTATCCATTTTTTGAAAATCAAGCAATTGATTAGCAACCTGTAATAATTTTTCAGATTGTCTGGTTGTTATATCTAAATAATGTCGCGATTTTTCAGACAACTCCGGTGCCTTATTCAATTCATCGATTGGTGCAGTAATTAATGTGAGTGATGTACGAATTTCATGAGCAGTATTCGTAAAAAAGCTCATCTTATCTTCACTATGCTGTTGCTTTAAATAGTTGGTATAAAATTTTAAAGAAATATAGATTATGTATGCAATTATGATCGAGAATACTAAATAGAACCACCAGGTAGCCCAGAAAGGAGGTGAAATATGTATACTGATTAAACGTTCATCAACGACATGAGTAAATGAATTATCATACATTCTTATTTTAAGTTGATAATTGCCACCCGGAATATTAGAATAGTTTATGATGTGATTTTTAGAAGGTAAATTCCAGTTTTTATCAATTCCTTCCATTTTCCAGGAGATTTTGGATTCCTGAGAATTAATGTCAATCGGAAGTAATTCAATGGAAAGGTCATTTTGATTATACTTCAATGAAATATCAGATTTCTTATTTACAGGAACTCCATCTAACAGTTTTGGATATTCTCTGATAGAGCGACCGGATATATATATATCCTGAATATAGATTCTTCCTTTAAATAAATTTTGATGTAGTGAATATGGATTGTACATCAATGCACCCTTATTTGTGCCCCATATTAAATTTCCATTTTTTAATTTTATACATGCATTCTCGTTAAAAGAAATATTAGAAAGTGGTAAAATTGATATGCTTTCATACACTTTATTATCCAATGTGTTAAACTTACATAACCCATTTTCTGTTCCCAGCCATAAAATTCCATTGTCATAAATAATGCTATTTACATAATTAGATGGAAGCCCCGATTCTGTAGTAAATTTGAGGGTTGTTTGTTTTTTATGATTATAACAAATTAATCCATTCCCATTTGTCCCAATCCAGATATTATCTCCAATGACTAAAGCATCTTGAGCATTAAACGCTCCCCAGTGAGTTATTATACCACTGACTTTATCTAAACATACCAAACCGTAAGTACAAAACAATAACATTTTTCGTGATGATAATTCCATGAATAACCGAACTGGCTGTGGTGTATATGTTCTAAAACTGTTTTCTTTGGACAAGTAACAATTTACATCCTGTAACCCTCCAATCCATATATCACCTTCACTATCTTTAAAAATATCATAAATAAATTTTCCTGATGGATTTGTATTTTGGTTTTGAGGATAATGCATAAGTTCCTTGCCTGTATTTGGATCTAAAATATAAAATCCTGAGGAATAAGAACCAGCCCATATACGTCCCTGGCTATCCTCGCAAAGTGATAAAAAAACCTGTGCCTGATCCTTTTTATTTTGAAAATAGGTGTCCCATTTATTTGATTTCACTCTCCACCGGCTTATTCCATTGTTTGTAGCAAACCAAATGTCGCCTCTTTTATCTTCAAGTATTTTGTTTACATTATTATTAACCAGAGAATTTGCATTATTTATATCATGAGTCATTTGAACTATTGATGATAAGTCTTGTTCGCAAAAGGATAGACCACCGCTATAGGTTGCAACCCATATTCTTTTTTGGTTATCACATAAAATATCATAAACACCATCTCCACTAATGGAAAAAGGATTATTATCATCTTCTTTAAATACCTTTAATATAGTATTCCCATCTTTAGATAATACCCACATGCCTTGTCCGTCAATTCCAATTAATAATGTTGAATTATAATTTTTTTTAATTGCTAATATTGGTTGGTTTGGAAAATTTTTAAAAATTACTTTTGAAAATTGCTTTCTCTTTATATCAAAATAAAATAATCCATTTGAAAAAGTACCGATCCACAATCGATCTGTTTGATTATCATATAGAAGTGTTGTTATATTAACATTATCTTTGATTTGACAAACTGTTTGCCATTTTAGAGTATTCATATCCAATAAACTAATTCCTTTTGATGATGCAATAAACAATTGATTGGCACCTTTTTTTTCAATATAATTCACTCCATTTATTTTCGGATTTAATCGACTTATTTTTTTGTTTTTATAAATATATAATCCCATATTAGTTGGAATCCAAAAGTTCTGCTTACTATCGATTATAATTTTGCTGATTCCTAAATATTTGTTATTTAACGATTCCCGTAAATCGATTAATAAATTAAAACGATCAAATAATTCATCATATTGAAATATCTGACCATTGTTTGTATAAGCAATAAGAGATGAATTTGTACATGTGAGACTCAGAGTGATAAAGTTTGCTGTTTTGAAAGGAAGTTGGTAGATTTTGTAGTTTCCTCCCGCTACTCTTAATACCCCGGATTTAGAAGAAGTCCAAATAAATCCGTTTTTATCCTGACATACTGAATATGTTTTCCTAAGCGATATATTATATAGATTGTTGATATTATAAAATTTCAAATCAGAAGGATATGCATTGAGCATTGAAAAAAATATATAAATAAATAACAGCTTGCTTTTCATTGAATTACAGGTGTGTGTGTTTTTTGCTTATTGATTTGGAATAAAAAATAATATTAGTTAGCCACAAAGTTACATAAAATAATGAATCTAACTGTATTGAACGGGTTTTGTAACTTTTTTGTATGCCAATTACATTGATCAACACATTTGTTGATACTGTAATAAAATAAAGAAATAGGAGAACTAATATTTTTAATTGAATTCCTTCTATTCTATTCCCGAACTATTGATTTGTTTATTCCTTTTTACTGGAATTCAAAAAAACAAACTAAATATTACTTTCCTTTCAAATTGTCCTGTTGAGGCTGATTTCCACAGATTATTTTTTAATGAAAATATTTAAGAAATAGATTGTCCACAGATTAAACAGATTTACACAGTTTATTTAGATTGATTTTCTTCAATGTC
>Ga0302215_10003581_pt1 | contig 10375 bp, 7 predicted proteins | sample II_Fen_N3_1_FD_194580 | JGI IMG/M metagenome (GOLD analysis project Ga0302215, IMG submission 194580) | Peat permafrost microbial communities from Stordalen Mire near Abisko, Sweden - II_Fen_N3_1 | ecosystem: Environmental > Terrestrial > Soil > Wetlands > Permafrost | place: Sweden: Abisko... | reverse complement strand
ATGTTTCATTGGAAGATGATTTGATGCGTTTATTCGGCTCGGAACGTATTTCGGGTATTATGGATAAACTGGGCTTCGAAGAAGGTGAAATGATTGAACATTCAATGATTTCAAAATCTATCGAGCGTGCTCAAAAGAAAGTGGAAGAAAACAACTTTGGTAGACGTAAAAACTTACTGGAGTATGATGATGTAATGAACTCGCAACGCGAGGTAGTTTACTCAAAACGTCACCACGCTTTGATGGGAGAACGTATCGGGGTGGATATTACCAATATGATTTACGATACTGTAGAGAGTATTGTGGAAAGCACCCGTAACAATGGCGACTACGAAGAACTGGAAGATGAATTACTCAAAGTTTTTGCGATGGATGTTCCTTTTAGTCAGGAAGAGTTTACCAACAACAAAGCCAATATTCTGAGCCAAAAGGTAACGGAAGCTGCGCTGGAAACTTTTAAACGCAAGATGGACAAACTGGCACAGATAGCCTATCCGGTAATTAAGCAGGTTTATGAACAAAAAGGACAGCAATACGAAAGCATTCTTATTCCTATTTCGGATGGTAAACGTGTATTCAATATCACAACACACCTTGAAACTGCCTATAAAACAGAAGCACGTGAAGTTGTAAAATCATTCGAAAAACAAACCTTGCTTTTCGTTATTGATGATGAATGGAAAGAGCATCTTCGTCAGTTGGACGAATTGCGTAACTCGGTTCAGAATGCAAGTTACGAACAAAAAGACCCGCTTTTGATTTACAAACTGGAATCATTTGGATTGTTTAAAGAAATGATAGATTCTATCAATCGCAAAGTTTTGTCGATATTATTACGTGGTCAGGTTCCAATGCGCGAACCGGAACAAGTACGTGAAGCAAGACCAAGTCAACGCATGGATTTGAGCAAATACAAAACTCAAAAAGACGATGCAGACAGCCGTAGCGAGGATCCAACCAAACAGGACACACGCGAGCTTCAACACCATGAACCAATACGCGTAGAGAAAAAAGTGGGACGAAACGACCCATGCCCTTGCGGAAGCGGAAAAAAATATAAAAATTGCCACGGAGCTAATTAATAAGCAACCCCTAACCCCTAAAGGGGAATTGAAGTTACTATTGTATGTGAAATAATATATACGAAGTAATTAAGTTCCCCTTTAGGGGTTAGGGGTTTAATTAAATATTTATATTATGTTATTAGACTACATTAACTGGACTGTTGACCCTGTTTTATTTCATCTCGGACCATTAACCGTTCGCTGGTATGGATTTTTGTGGGCTGTGGGTATTTACGCCACTCTGTTGATTGTGCAACGACTTTTCAAGCACGAGAAACTACCTTCGGAATGGCTGGACAAACTCTTCATTTACACTGTGGTTGGTGCTATAGTTGGTGCCCGACTGGGTCACTGTTTGTTCTACGAATGGCAGCTATTGTCCGAACCGGTAACATTTTTGGGTATAACCTTCAAATACGGCAATCATTACCTTTCGCACCCGTGGGAGTTATTATATATCTGGCGAGGTGGTTTGGCCAGTCATGGTGGTGCTATCGGAATTTTGATAGCCATGTATTTTTTCAATAAAAATGTTTCCAAAAAAGGATATGTCTGGATTTTCGACCGTTTGGTTATAGGTGTTGCTATATGTGGAGCCGCTATTCGTTTAGGAAATCTGATGAATTCAGAGATTTATGGTAATGCCACTTCCCTACCCTGGGGATTTATTTTCCTGCGCGATGGACAAACAGAGCCCATGCATCCTACTCAAATTTACGAAATAATTTATTGCTTGCTAACTTTTGTTGTTACATGGTGGTTATACTGGAAAAAAGAAGCGTATAAAAAGAACGGTTTGATCTTTGGTGTTTTTCTTATCGGTATTTTCGGATCGCGCTTTGTTCTGGAATTTATTAAACTCGATCAGGAAAGTTTTGAGTCGGGCATGATTCTTAACATGGGACAGATTCTTAGTATTCCATTTATCATTTGGGGAATTTGGTTGATAATAAAGAGCAATAAAACTCCGATTGCCGAAAAATAGTTATTCAGGAAAGCCTTACAGCAAAACTATATGAATAAAAAAAATGAAGTTGATTTTACGAAAGTAAAGCCATACAATCAGGATGAAGAAAAAACGGCTCAACTAGCCCGAATGTTCAATACCATATCGGATAAATACGATAAGTTTAACGACATCATGACCTGGGGACTGGCCAGAATGTGGCGTAAACAATCTCTGCTAGCGTTGAAAGCATACAATCCTCAATACATCCTGGATATTGCTGCCGGAACTGCCGACATGTGCATTAAATCCTACAAATATCTGAAACCAACACATGTTACCGGTGTAGATATTTCGGAGAGAATGCTGGAAATGGGACGGGTGAAAGTGGCAAAAGTCAACTTAACGGATAAAATTGATTTAGAGGTTCAGGACGTATCGGCTATGACCTTTGCCGATGCCAGTTTCGATGCGGCAACCATTGCTTTCGGCATTCGTAACTTCGAGAAGCTCGATGCCAGCCTGCAACAAATACACCGGGTTTTGAAGACCGGCGGACACTTGTTGATACTGGAAATGAATGAGCCTCAAAAAGGATTGTTATTCAAAGGTTACAAGCTATACACCAAAGTGTTTGTACGCTTAACCGCCAAGTATCTGTCGAGCGACGAAAAGGCCTATGATTACCTCCAGCAATCAATGCATGCTTTCCCCAATGGTGAACGATTAATTGCTATTTTAGCAAACAATGGTTTTACATTGAGCAAGTACCGCAAATTCAGTTTTGGAGTTTGCAGCATGTATTTGGTTCGGAAATAATACCAACTCCTCATTTCCAACTATCCGGCCACCCCGAGACCGGTTTTTCTTACAAATATACCTTCCGAAGGTCTCTGACTACGTAAATAACCTGGTTGGATACGTAAATAAGGTCTCCGACCACGTTATTTACGTATCCGCCGAAGTAAATTTCGTGTAAAGAAACAACCCGGACTTATCAAAAAAACAAAGGCTTATCGAATTGTCGATAAGCCTTTGTCAATTTATGCCTGTTTTTACGGACACTTGGTTTTTAGTTTTCTGTTCCACGCAGTAGATTAATATCTCCTTTAAGTTTATATTCCCCTACTCTCAGTTTGGTTTTGGCATCAGCTTTTGAATTCGGATCATAATCGGACCCCAAGGCTTTGATAATATAAAAATAAGCTCCAGGAGCTGCTTTCTTACCTCCAATGTTACCATCCCAACCTTTCATTGGGTCACTCCACTCATATACTAACCTGCCCCAACGATTGTATATCCAGCAATGAAAGCTTGTAATTGATTTGTATGCCACCCTGAATTCATCATTGAACCCATCTCCGTTGGGAGTAAATACATTGGGAGCTACAATTTGAGATTCGGAAACTGTAACAATAATAGAGTCAGTAAACATACAAGATTTAGGATCACCATTACTTACTGTAACAGAAACTTTATAGACTCCTGCCTCTGTAAAAGTATTTCGGATATCTTTATCTATTCGGCTAATAAAAGGTTGAATGGCTTTGTCTTTAAATATTTCCCATTTATAATACTGAGTTATCGGTTCATTGGCATTGCTCAGAAATTGCATATCCAACGGAGCCGATCCACTGATTTGCTTCGCTGTGGTAGGTCTTTCAGCTTCATTTGTTGCATTACGGGTGGACACAATGGACGTCTCGTGACAGATTACCGCTATCGGAGTATAATCCGCACTTATAGCAGGTGCAACTTCTACTCCCAAATCCTTTGCATACTGATCACCCGTAAGAGTGAATTTAGTAGTGCAATATGGAGCAGGAACTGATTTTAGAGATGCAATTGGTGAAGGAATAGTTATTATTGTATCTTTAGGTGCCCACGCAGTACCACTCCAACTGAGAGTTGTATATTTAAGTTCAAAATTACGGGTAATTTTGAAAGTTTTTCCATCGTAATTTTGATAAGTCAGATCTGATACAGCTGATTCAATTTTCAAGTCCACACTCTTACATTCATTGGGCTGAGAAGATGCCTCAACTATAGAACTTAACGTCGGAGCCTTATAATCAATTACCCAAATATCAGCAATTTTATTACCATCAACGGTCAATCTATAACCTGTATCACCCTCGGGTGAAATAGAAGTCACCCCAGAAAAGCTAGTCTGAGAATGACCATTTGAAAATGGTGTCCATATTGTTGATCCTTTAGTACCATTATAAAATATTTCTGCAGTACTAATATCTTTAAACATAAACACATAATCAACACCTGAACCTGAAACAGGAGTGCAAGGTATCCCTCCTGTGCTTGCTGTAATAAGTTGAGCCGAAGCGGCAATCACAATAAAAAACAGGCATATCGACAAAATGAATCTTCTCATAGATAATTTGGGGTAAAATTGTGAATTTTTTTATCTTATGCAAATGTACATCTTTCTTATCAATAACAAAAAAAACTTCTAATTATTAGCCTTATTTGCTTGATAAAGTATATTTTTAGTATTTTTGTCGTTGTAACTAAAAACAATTAGTAACAGCCGAAAAATGAAAAAACAATTAGCCAACTATATACTCGCGGGATTTCTTATATTGACATTTTCTTTAGCCGGACAAAACCATAATTATCCCACAAAAAAAGTAAATGGTATAGAATATTACGTCTATACTGTACAGGTAAGTGAAGGTCTTTTTGCGGTAGCCCGAAAATTCGACACCACGCCGGACGAAGTCAGTAAAGCCAATCCTTACATTAAAAACGGATTGAAAGCAGGTCAGGAAATCCTTGTGCCGGTAACTAACAAATCTGCCAAAAATATCAAATCAGAAACACCTGCTAAAACCACACTGCAATTTACCCAGCACAAAGTAGAAAAGAAACAAACGCTTTTTGCTATTAGTCAGAAGTACAATGTCAGCCAGGAAGAGCTTATAAAATACAACCCGGAAATTGAGAAAGGATTCAAAGAGGGTTTGATACTACGAATTCCTGTTGCACATAAAGACGCAAAACCAACGGTAAAAGAAACTGTTTCGACTGTGGCTTCGGCGCCGGCTATTGCAAAACCAATTCCCGCCCCTGCTGCAACAGCGAATAAAAGTCAGCAATTTACTACCCACACCGTAAAACAAGATGAAACTTTATTTTCAATCTGTAAGCGCTATAATGTTGACATTAAAGATGTAGTAAAAGCCAATCCGGGTTCGGAGATTAAAATAACTGTAGGTACTGATTTAAAAATCCCTGTCAAATCAGGGGCTCCGAAGGTGAAAGAGCCTAAAAACGAAACTGTAAAAGCAGAATCGAAAGCTGTAGTCGAAAAGCCGGTTACTCCAAAAGTTATTGAAAAGAAGATGATCCGAATTGCTTTTTTGCTTCCGTTTATGCTTGATCAGGCAACAAAAGAAGCAAAATTCGACCGCTTCATAAACTTCTATTCAGGAGCTTTAATAGCCATTGAACAAGCTAAAGATAAAGGTATTTCCTTCGAAATATACACATTCGATACCGATAATTCGGATGAGAAACTGACTGAAGCACTGGCCAGCCCCGAACTAAAATCAGTGGACCTACTTATTGGTCCTGCTTTCACGAACCATGTGCCTATGGTAAGTAATTTTGCTAAAGAGAACAAAATAAACACCTTAATTCCATTTACAGGTAAAGTTTCCGACATCGAAGATAATCCTTATTTATTCCAGTTTAATCCGGGGGCTGACACCGAACTGTCATACTTAATGGAGTTACTGTCCGGAAAGTATAAAAACACACACGTTGTGTTTGCCGAGATACCGGGAGTTAATCCGTTGGATGATGGTAAATTAAAAGCCGATGCTCTACGCAAAGAACTCACGAAAGGAAGAAAGACATTCTCGACTTTAGAATTGTCGGGGTCAAACAGTGGAGATTTTGCAAGTGTTCTTAAAAAAGGAGAAAAAAACCTGATCGTTTTCAACACCGACAAATTCCAGAATGTAAGCTCATACATAAACTCTTTGAGTTTATACGCTCCTAACTTCGACGTTACTGTACTTAGTCAATACAGCTGGAGAAATCAGGCAGAGAAAACGCCCAAAAGCATTTACCTGTCACCTTTCATTTCTACAATGAATATAGGTCAAGAAGGTGAATTTAATACGAAATTTGACCAATACTACGGAAAAGACTTGACAAACGAATCTCCCCGTTATGACGTTTTGGGTTATGATTTGACGAATTATTTCATAACGCTGATATCAAAATATGGAAGTAAATTTGGCACCAAAATCAGTTCCACGTCGTCCATAACCGGTATCCAGTCTCAGCCCCTCTTCGAACGCAATTCGCACGATGCAGGATTCATCAATCAACGTGTTTATCTAGGAGAAGATAAAGCACGCTAAAATCAGTACGCCAACAAGAAATGAAAAAAACTCTCTTACTACTGTTCATTACAATAAGCTCTTCGCTGCTGGCGCAAGACCGGTTAATTCAGCCCGAAATATATGTAGGAGCTAACTTTGGAGTTACTGAATCTATGGTTAGTTTTCATCCAAGCGTAACTCAGAGTTTTTTGCAAGGATACAACGGAGGATTGGTATTCAGATATATAGCTGAGAAGAATGTGGGTATGCAAGCCGAATTAAACTTATCTCAAAGAGGTTGGAAAGAATCTTCGGGACTTTATACCCGCCAGTTGAATTATCTGGAACTGCCATTTATGACACACATTTACATTGGCAAAAAGAACAGATTCTTTATCAATCTGGGGCCCAAAATTGCATACTTAATTTCAGAAAAAACTATTGTAGACAAGACTGTAAACTCTACCGAAACGCAACAAACTACGGCCATCGAAAATCCTTTTGATTATGGTCTCTGTGGTGGAATAGGTATACTTTTCAATATCAAAGGAAGCATCTTTCAACTTGACTCCAGAGCCGCTTACTCCTTTGGAGACATATACTCCAACAGCAAGAAAGATTATTTTGATAACTCGCACAATGTCACACTGTCAGTCAATTTAGGTTGGTTAATACAGGTGAAATAAATTTCAAAAAAAAACAATAAAATGTCTATCATTCTTCATATAGAAACATCTACAAATGTCTGTTCCGTTGCTTTGAGTGAGAACGGCAGATGCTTATTTTCCAAATCAAACGCCGAAGGAATGAACCACGCTGCACTGCTGAGCGTATTTATAGCCGAGGCACTTGAAGTTCTAAAATCTGATAATAAAAAGCCTGATGCAGTAGCCATAAGCAGTGGTCCTGGATCATATACAGGCTTACGCATTGGTGTTTCTACCGCCAAAGGTTTGTGTTACGGATATGGCATCCCTTTATTCGCCGTGAGCACACTCGAAGTACTTACTGCCCAAGCATTACAATCTGTTTCTGACCGCAATGCATTTTACTGTCCAATGATTGATGCGCGACGCATGGAAGTATATGCTGCATTTTACAATGCCGATTTGGAAATAAAACGTGAAATATCGGCAGACATTATCGATTCAAACTCATATGCAACAATACTTGACCAACAACCGGTGTTTTTCTTCGGAAATGGAGCTGAAAAATGTAAAAGCACCCTCACCCACCCTAATGCCAGGTTTATTGACAATATGGTTCCACTGGCCGAAAATATGATATATTTTGCCGAAAAAGCATTTGCTGACAACAACTTTGTGGATGTGGCTTATTTCGAACCATTTTACCTGAAAGAATTCCAGACTACTACGCCTAAAAAAGTATAAATTAAAAGAGGGATAAAACTATAGACTTTTGAAATTAAAGTACCTATAGTCAACATCCCTCCTTTATTAAAGTAGCTTACAATACAAATTCCTGTCCGGCTTCGGGAATTTCTATATTCTGAAAACCTGCTTTTTTCAATTCATCTGCATACGATAACTGCACCTGATACTCACCATGTACTAAAAAAGTCTTTTTAATTCCGGCAGGATTTTGACAACTCAAAAATGATTTCATCTCATTGTAGTCTCCATGACCGGAGAACGCCTCAATACGCGCAATACGCGCATTAACCTCATGCATCTCACCAAAAATCGAGATGAAGCGTAATCCGGGTTCCTGTATACGTGCTCCTAATGAACTGGGTGTACAATAACCAACTATCAGAATTGTATTTCTCCAGTTTGATACATTATTAGCCACATGATGTTTGATGCGTCCGGCTTCTAACATGCCCGACGAAGAAATTATGATGCATGGTTCGTTATAATCGTTCAGCGATTTGGATTCGTCTACGTTTTTGATGTAGTGCAACGAATTAAACCCAAATGGATCATCGTCTGTTTTCATTACCTCTTTTACATCTACGTTCATGCATTCGGTATGCATCCTGAATACATCAGTGGCATTTACCGATAGAGGGCTATCCACAAACACCTCTATCTTCGGCAATAAGCCTTTGTTGTACAAATTATTGAGTACAAACACAATTTCCTGAGTGCGCCCGATAGAAAACGATGGAATAATAAGCTTACCTCTGTTATTGACACAGGTTTCCTGCACTATTTTCAATAAATCTTCTTCACTTTCTTTTTCTTCTGCATGCAATCTGTTACCATACGTAGATTCGGTAATCAGGTAATCGCATTGCGGAAAAGCTGTAGGCGGATGTATGATACGATTATGAGGCCGACCAATATCGCCGGTATAAGCCAAATGTACTTTTTTGCCAGCTTCCAGCAATTCCAGATTGACCACCGCACTGCCCAACATATGTCCTGAGTTAGTGAATTTTACATTTATTTTGTCGTTAATCTGAAAACGACGATCATATGCCACACCAATAAACAGCTCCATACATTTCTCTGAATCTATTTGATTATAAATAGGTTCAATAGGTGGAAGTCCCTGCTTGTCGCGTTTTTTATTGAACCACTTATTATCCAGTTCCTGAATGTGTCCGCTATCTGCCAGCATTATGGCACAAAGGTCGCGGGTGGCATTGGTGCAAACCACAGAACCTCTGAAGCCCAGGTTGTACATATAGGGAATTAAGCCCGAATGGTCGATATGAGCGTGACTAAGAATAAGGTAATCGATAGTAGCAGGGTCGAACATAAGGTTACGGTTCATCGAGTCGGTTTCCAGCCCCTTACCCTGAAACATACCGCAATCCAGTAAAATACGCTTGCCTTCGTTGGTTGTAATCAGATGCTTACTACCAGTAACTTCGCGGGCAGCACCAATAAATTTGATTTTCATGGTATATGATTTTAAACGTTTAACAAAATATCTTTCAAATAAACCGATAGTTATACCGATTCTACTTTTCCACTCCAAAACTACACATTCCATTTTATAAATCCTATTTTCGAATTAATAATTTAGTCAATTTTTTTTGCGATATTTTTTATTGTATAAACTTTAGTTTTTTTGGTATTATTATACAACGATAAATCTCCGAAAAGGCTATTTTCTATTGATTTCAATGAAAATATGCTAATTTTGCCATCTCTGCATTGCAAAATAGAAATTTATTCCTACATTTGTGTGCTAATAAATGCATATGGAAGCGTTTTATAAAACACATAAGTATTTAGTTGAACACGTACAATCGCCTGTAAGGCGTTTATTAATGGACGAAATCGACTGGACACATCGCCTGATTGGTATCAAAGGCAGTCGGGGTGTGGGAAAAACTACTTTTCTGCTTCAATATGCCAAAGAGCAATTCGGTACCGACCGGAGTTGTTTGTATGTGAATTTCAACAACTTTTATTTTACAAATCACACACTTGTAGAATTTGCTGCTGAATTTTGTGAGCAGGGTGGAAAAACTTTGTTGATAGACCAGACGTTTAAGTACGAGAGTTGGTCGAAAGAGCTGAGAGAGTGCTACTTTCGTTTCCCTGATTTACATATTGTTTTCTCCGGTTCGTCGGTTATGCGGCTGATTGAAGACAATCATGATCTTCAGGATATTGTTGCTTCCTACAATTTACGTGGGTTTTCATTCAGAGAGTTTCTGAATTTACAGGCCGGAACGACATTTCCCTCTTATAATCTCGAAGAAATCATACAAAATCATGTTCAAATAGCTCAGACTATTTGCAGTCAGGTAAAACCACTTGATTATTTTCAGGATTATCTGCACCATGGTTTCTATCCCTTTTTTCTGGAAAACAGGAATTTTTCAGAAAACCTGTTGAAAACCATGAACATGATGTTGGAAGTAGATATATTGCTTATCAAACAGATAGAATTGAAATACCTGTCCAAAATACGCAAGCTACTGTATCTGATTATGAATACTGCCCCCGGAGCGCCCAACGTAAGTCAGTTGAGCAAAGAAATAGAAACTTCGCGAGCAACTATAATGAATTACATTAAGTACCTGAAAGATGCAC
>Ga0302215_10003579_pt1 | contig 10376 bp, 8 predicted proteins | sample II_Fen_N3_1_FD_194580 | JGI IMG/M metagenome (GOLD analysis project Ga0302215, IMG submission 194580) | Peat permafrost microbial communities from Stordalen Mire near Abisko, Sweden - II_Fen_N3_1 | ecosystem: Environmental > Terrestrial > Soil > Wetlands > Permafrost | place: Sweden: Abisko... | reverse complement strand
GTCATTAATATAGCGCCAGGAAAAGAAGCAAAATCAATCAAAGAACTGTCCAACCCAGAACCATAGTGCCCTTTTAGATGCGAATGAGTGTGTAATTTGGGGAATGAGTGAGCCATAAGCATTTCCATCCCGTGAGTGTAAACGCTAATGTCAGTGTTTTCAACTGCCTTTAGCACCTTTTCAAGCTTTTTATAGTCAGAACCAGAAACTAAAATGGCTTTACCCGGTGTGGTGGAAAAAGAAACCTCAGTTGGGGTGACATCTCCATATAGATTGATTTGAGCGTGAAAAACTTTTCTAATTATGTCGTAGTAGGTTTGAGTGAATTTTTCGATTTCTTTTTTTGCATTTTCCTCCGTAAATTTGTTTAAATTCATCTCGCTTAGCATTGACAATACTGCATAATAGGCATCATCATATTTTTCTTCTAGTCTTTGTGCTTCCACTATTTTTATACACACACTTTTTACCAAGAAAAGCATAATGTCAAACAAATCCTTTTGTCTGCCGGTAAAACTGCTACTTTTTTTCAGAAAATATTTCTCACCTTTTCTTATAGCTTCTGTCAAATCAAAATTTTTGCTGTATTTGAAATATATTTTCACTGAGTCGATGTCAATATTTTTTTCAAGACAAGTTTTTTCGTATATAATTTTTGATTGGGCAATGTTCTGGTGTAAATTAAATATGAGTTTGTGGAATTGTTCCTGATTGTATTCGGCATTGGTTACAAGGTTAAATAATATTTCGACAATGGCGTCCCTAAGTGAATCATTTGTAGTGCCAAACTCTTTTAGTTTTAGAACATAAAAAGCTAATTCTTTGAGGTGTAACAAAATAACTTCCTGTAGAGAGGTTAAGGTCGAATTCACGGTGCAAATACCTCTAGTCAGGCATTCGTCGCTTTCTTCTGTTTCAAATAAGCTTGTTTTTAAGTTGTTATTATTGTTGTTCATATTACTCTCCGTTCGTTATTCAGACAAAGTTTTTTCAAGGTCTTTTTCTGGGGTTGACAACTCGTTTAATCCAAACAATCTGACCATTGTCTGGATTAGGGCAGGATTGATTAGGGTTGGAACACATTTACAAAGAAAAATATTTTTGACCCCCATATCGATAAAATTGATAATGTTTGTTACTGTGTACTGGTCACATTTGGTTATAAAGATGCTGACGTTCAGGTTTTTTAATGAATTCTTTTCGTTGAATTTTTCTAGAATTTCATAAATAAATAAATAATCGTAAAATGAATCGACATGTAATATATTTTCTTCGTTTTTTTCTTGCGCCAAGGAGACTGCGTAGCAATCCTTGGGCATTAACTCGAAGAATTTATCGAAGTATTCTTTATGTTCCCCGCCGTTGCGCAAGATTCCTACGAAATATAGGTGTTTTATTTCATTTCGCTCCATTTTATCAATTAGTTCGTGAACTTTTTCCTCTAGATATTTGCGTCTATAGCCAACTCTGTGGATGAGTTCTTGTTGTTTTTTAGTGAAGCCTTTTGAGTCGAGAGCAGCGTGAATCAATGGTTCAAAATTATTGTTTTCAATTTTAACTACCCCTTTTGGAGCGAACGAATCTGTTGTGAATAATCTGCCTCTATAGAGATACTCTATTTTTTGAAACAAATATCGTGTCATAAGAATTGCACCTGGAAATGCTGCGAAGTCGAACAGACTGTTGTCAGAGTCTTTTCCAAAATGGCCAACGAGATTTTTATAGGTTTTAAATTTCGGCAAAGTATGCGCCATCAGCATTGTCATTCCATGGGTGTACACATCTACATCTCTGTCTTTTGTGGCTTCAAGAATGGCTTCAAGCTGTGTAATATCTATTCCCGAAACAAGTATGGCTTTGCCGTTTCTTGGGGCGAAGGATATACACATGGATTCTCTTTTGCCATAGACTTGTTCTTGAGTATCGGAGACAACTTTTACTAAGTTGTGATAAGAGCGTGCGCTTTCTTCTATTATTGATTTTACTTGACTAGTAGTCTCATCTTCTGAATTCATTGTGTCTAGTAAATTGAGTATCGAAAAATAAGATTCGCTATAATCTTTTTTGTAGCTTTTTATTTGGATTATTTTTATGCACATATTTTTCATTAAAAAGAGCATGATTTCAAACAGGTTTTTCTGCTCAGATGAACAGTCTACGTTTCTTTCTATATAATATTTTTCACCTTTTTTGATGACATCAGTAATGTTAAATACTTTGCTATGTTTGAAATAGGGTTTTAAAAATTTTGCTTCAACTTTGTTTGTTTTACAGAGGTTTGAGTATAAAGACTTTGCTTGGCTTAAATCTGCTGCCAGAAGAATGACAAGTTTTTTAAATTGTTCCTGATCATATTCTACGTCTGCAGCTAGCCCTGAAATGGCTTCAATCACATTATTTTTTATTGTTTCGTTTTCGGCGCCGAAAGCTTTTAGCTTCAATAGGTAATAAGAAAGCTCTTTTAGGTAAATTAGTATGACTTCTTGTAGGGCAGCCAAATTTGGATTTGTAGAGTAAGACCCCTTTGATACAAATTCCTCATATTTTTGTGGTTGTGTTTGGTAGTAACTATAGTTCATTTTCACCCCTATATCTAACCTCTTTGAAGTCCCAAATCATTCTACAAAGTATATGAACATTTTAAATTACTCGTTTTGTTAATCTTTAGGATAATAAATATATGATTGATTTTTGTTTTTGGTTGGTATAAAATTTGGTTATGAATAGCAAAATAGCAAACACATTAAGCGCGCGAGCCTGAATCATCCTGAGAAATTGCAGGATAATTTGTTGTGTCTCAGATTGACAAACTTTGAGTTGTGCGATGTTTTTTGGGATGTTTTTTAAGAATGGTAAAGATAGTGTCTTTTACCAAAAGATTGTTATAATGTTAGAATGGAGAAAAAAATGAAAACTATAAATAAAGTTAACTTGAAACCGGCAGACAAGATTTTAAATTTGGACAAATATGTATTTGTAGAGTTGGATGAACTAAAGCAAGATGCTCGTAAACGCGGAATAGATTTGATAGATTTGGGAATAGGCAACCCTGACGGACCAACGCCTAAATATATTGTTAAAGAAACTATTAAGTCTATAAAAAACCCTAAGAGCCATGGCTATCCTGATTTCAGAGGGAAAGAAGACTTTCAGGAAACAATAAAAGAGTGGATGGATAAAAGATACAACGTAAAAATCGACGAAGATTTTATCGCTCAAGCGGTTAACGGCGGAAAAGAAGGGATTGCTCACGTTACTTTGGCGTATACAAATCCTGGCGATTTGAACATTGTTCCGGATCCTTATTACCCTGTTTTATCTCGTGCGACTTGGGTTGCAGAAGCTGAAACTTATCATGTGCCGTTGTTTGAAGAGAACGGATTTTTGCCTGACTTGGATTCTATTCCAAAAGAAGTTGCGCAAAAGGCTAAAATATTTATAATCAATTATCCGAACAATCCTACAGGCGCTTGTGCGACGAGAGAGTTCTTGCAAAAGCTTGTTGATTTTTGTATTGAAAACGAAATATTGCTTTTGTCAGATTTGGCTTACGGCGAAGTCTGTTACGAAGGGTATAGACCTTTGAGTATTTTTGCAATCGAAGGGGCAAAAGAAGTTGCGCTGGAAGTTCACACTTGTTCAAAGACTTTCAACATGGCTGGCTGGAGAGTTGGTTTTGTTTTGGGTAAAAAAGAATTGGTTGACAATGTTTTCGCGATGAAGTTGAATTTTGATTATGGTACATCTACGATTATGCAAGACGCTGCGATTGCTGCGATGAAAATGCCTTACAAATACGTTACCAAAACTATGAACAAGTACGAAAAACGCAGAAACTTTATGATTAAAGGGTTCCACGAACTTGGTTGGGACGTCAAAAAAAGTAACGCGACAATGTATTTGTGGTTAAAAGTTCCAAAAGGAAGAAAATCAAAAGAGTTCTGTCTTTCTGTTATGAACGAAACTGGCGTTGTATTCACTCCGGGTGTTGCATTCGGCAAGTCGGGAGACGATTATTTCAGAGTTTCTCTTGTTCAGAACGACAAAAGACTAAAAGAGGCAATCGAAAGATTGAAAAAGGCAAATATTAGGTATGAAGCTTAAAAAAAACATAATATTTTTATTGGCTATGGGATTAGGGTTTGGAATTCTTCCGTCGTATTCAAAAATCGACGGCGGAATATCCAAAACTCATTTCTATGACGCTGACAAAACTATTATGACCGATATTGAGCCTAACAAAACCCTTACCACCGGCAAATACTGGGAGAAAAATCTGCTCAGATTTAACAAATATCGCCCAGTCTTTATGCTTTCTAACAAAGAACTTTACGATTTGATGCCAAATGAAGAAGTGAGTGTTGTGCAAAGAATTTCGACCCCAACTGTGTACAATATTTCTTTAAAATCATCATCTATAAAGAAAATTTCGATTGGTTCCGCTCCAAAAATGGCAGTGGCAAAAAAGAAAAATATTGCGGTTGTGAAAAAAACAGAACCCAAACTAAACTCTATTTATGAACAGGCGAAAAATCCTGACGTTGAACCCGAGAAAAAAATCGATACGGCATTACTGTTGAAAGAAACCAAGGTTTCTTCAAATTACGCTTTGGCAATTGATTTGCTCAACGATGTTACAAGAAAAGAGCCTTATAACGCTTACGCTTTTTATTTAAAAGGCGAAATATATTCTGCTCAGAAAAACTCGCAAGAAGCGATGAAGAATTACGTTGAAGCTTTAAAGATAAACCCCACCAGCAAACAGTGCTGTCTAGGTATCGCAAAAATTCTTGAGCCTACAAACAAAACGCTTGCTCAGAAGTATTACGATAAAGCGAAATAGAAGCTGCAACATGTTTTCATATTTTATTGACTTTGAACTCCTCTTAAAATAATATTAAGTTAAGGGAAATGGAGTGTATATCTCCAACTGTGCCGCAACCGTAAAAGTCGGAAAACCTGAACTAATTTAACTACTAAACTTCGAGCACAGTTTGGGTTTAAAAGATTTTCATTTGTCTTTTTTACACATTTCTCGAAGTGGTAAAAAAGGCTTTTTTAATGAATTTACCACTATCGGCAATACCAAAAACGAAAATAGGATGCTGTCCGCACGGACTTCCGATGGGTGCATGCCCGATTTGTAACGGAGGCGGTGCTGGTGGCGGAGGCGGTGCCAAAAAAATGGAACGCCCTGCTGGCGAAATGTCTTGGGCGGAATGCTTTGCAATCGGACAGCAAATGAAGGCGCAAAAGCTTGCTCAACTTCAAAAAGATGTTTCTCTGCAAGGGAGAGCCAATGTCCCATTGACCATTGCCGGACGCTTAGAAAACCTCGCTCAAAATATTGCCCAAAAAATGTCGATAATAGCGGAAAAACTTAATTCACTTGTGCAAAACGCAAAAACAAACCCGACACTATTGTCTAAAACAATCGCGTTTGTGGCAAATTTAGCTTTGCCAGTATTAAACGTTATAAAAAATGTTGCAGAGGTGGCGCAAAAAGTAATAAACAATATTCAGCAAAAGCTAGCGGATATTTCAGACAAATTGACAGCAGTGTTCGGTGAACTGAAAGCGTCTGTTGAAAAGAAAATTTCTGATAAATTCAAGGATTTTAATAAAAAGGCAAAGTCACTTTTCGGAATTTTCGAACCGTCAGATGTTGATGATGAAGAAAAACAGGTTGAAGAAAGCAAAAGGCTTTTTGAAATGAAAACTGTATTTAATTCAATCAAAGAAAAATTATTTAACAAAAATGAACTTGGCAAGCCAGGGGAATTAGAGGAAGTGCTAGATGGCAACGATAATTAATCAGGGGAGTCCAATAAGAGACGCGGAAACCCACAGGCAGAAACGAAACCAAACTCAGTCGCAGAAAAAAAACGTAGATGCGACAAAAGAAGGCGTGGTAATCAATTCGTTTTATAAAGAGCCAAAGAATGTCAATATGAATGAGTTGTACGATTCCTTGGTGATTTCGGATAACGCAAAAATGCCTGAAAAATTACACGATGACAAGCGCACAAAAGAAAAAAGTATTGTGCCGATAAGCCTTATTGCTGTTGGAGTTATGGGAGCGGTCGCTTTGACAAGTGCCTTGGTTCGAAAAAGCGCAAAAATAAATTTGGATATTGCGACTGCAAAAAGAACTGACCATTTAACTCGGAATATTTCCATTACTGATGAATCTGTTCAAGCGATTTATCAGATGGTTCAAACTCCAACCCAAAAGACGATTCTAGCCGGTACTGGCGTGCTCGCACTCGGCGCTATGGCATTTATGGGCAAGATGTTCACGGACGGATTTAAAGACGTTTGGGTGAAGAAGAGAGAAGCTGATATCCAAAAAAATCTTCAAGAGAGTTTGATTGCTGTTGAAACTCAGTCCTTCTCGGGAAAAATTCAAATCATAAGAGGGATGTTAGCCGAAAAAGCCAGAGAATTCAGCGAATATCTTTGTGCTAAGCCTAAAAATCCTCCTGTCTTTGCGCAGTTTAATTCTAAACTGAAATTTAAAGGTGCAAATGACGATACAGACAAGTCCAATAATTTGCAGTATTTTGCACTTGGAGCGCTTACTTTGGGCGCAATCGTGGGCCTAGGGTTTTTGTCTTTGAAAAATTTGGGTAAAGGCAAAAAAGATTTGGACGGGTTCATTGTTGGAGTCAAGGATGATATTAAAGCAATAGTTAAAAACTCTGGCAGACGGACGCTGGACGGAGATAAAGCTAATTTGAAAGCTATGTTTACCAGCATTGAATGTGATGAGGCAGAGATTAGATCTTTACTTTCACCTTTAAAATGGAGAAATAAAAAAGAAAAAAATAATTTAATTGAGGACATAATTTTTGAGCAGAAAAAATCTACGACCAAGGCGGACAAAGCTTTAGGTGGAAACGGTAAGCCGAAGCCTGCGTTCAATTCCTTCGTAAGCGATTACAGAGCGTTTTTCTACAACTATCTTTTAGAGAGCGATAACCCTCAATTTAAAATGTTATTCTATGGAATAACAGGGCTTACTGCTTTTAGCTATGGCGGTAAAGCTTTGGGTGAAGCGGTGAAGGATGTTCAGGTCAAGAAAATCAACGCTCAAACAGAGTTGGAACTCCAACAAAAACTTGTCGCTACAGAGTTGAGAAACTTCAAAGCTAAAAAAGACGCAGCTATCGATCCACTTTGTGAGGAGTTCTACGTTCAGCTGCAAAAGGGCAAACCGAAGGATGAACTCAAAACAATAGCTGAAAACATCCTGTTTGAAGTGAAAAACGGTCCACCGTTTGTGTATTCGTAAAGCTACAAAGTAGGTTGGGTTTTCTAACCCAACAACGACAAAATATAGAAAGTAGGGTGCGTCACACGCACCATCCAAAGGTAAAATATGATACAACCAATAAATGTAATTAATACAAATAATACAACTAAACCGACGCAAAAACCAAAGGTCTTCTTTTCGGCGCCTGTTACAATGCTTCCGACGGGGGAGCGAAATTATTGTTTATTTAACCAAAACAAAGTTAATTTTTTTCTTTCTCAAAAGAAAAACGCTCTACCTTATTTGAAAAACGTTTTGCAAACCTCAAATGATGAGGCCGAAATTGTCGAGGCGCTTTATATCGTTGATAGGTTAATCGATAGCGGTACAAAGGGAATTCCTCATATGTATCCGATTTTGGCAAAGTATAACGATACAAAATCTCCGAATATTCAATCTTTTTTGGCGGGAATTTATAGAAAAACCCAAGTGCCTGACGCGTTTGGACCATTGATGAAGATGCTCACTCAAAATTCAAACAACCCAAATCCGACACCGGCAAACGAAGAAATCGGCGGAGCAATTTTAGAGTACATAAGAAACTACTCGCAAGGTCCAAAACCTATTGATTTTAGCGCTTAACGCATTTAAGTATTTTGGATTTGAGGGAGATTGCTTCGAGCCTTCAATATTTTTTGGATTACTCAATTCAAATCTCGCAATGACTTATCTCTAGAGCTCGTCCCTCGCTAAGAGCTCTGTCATTTAATTAGTGCTTGAACTTCCTTGAAGAACGGATTCTTAGCGCTTCTTAGCCATTCAAAAAGGACTATTTCCACGCAGGAAATTTTTGCGCCGTTTTCTTGCATGCGCTCGATTCCCTGTTTAAATTCGTATTTGCCTCGGCTTGCGCAGGCGTCTTTTACAACAAAAACTTCGTACCCTTCGGCTATTAAGTCTGACGCTGTTTGATGAACGCAAACGTGAGTTTCTATTCCGCAAATTACGATTTGTTTTTTGTTAAATGATGTCAAAGTTTCCATAAATCCTTTTTCTTTCACTGCCGAAAAAGCGGATTTTTCAAAGATTACTGAGTTTGGAGCAACACATTTTTTCACAGCTTCAACAGTTTCACCCAAGCCTTTTGAATATTGCTGAGTCAATATTGTGGGAATTTCAAGGATTTTTGCGGCTTGAACAAGCGTCGCAGCTTTACTCACCACAACATCTTTGTCTAGTGCTTTTACAAGGCGTTCTTGTACGTCAATTATGAGTAAAAGACATTCTTTTCTATCCAACATATTGCTCATTTTTTCTCCTTTGAAGTTGTGTATTTTTCCACACTCCATTGTAGCATAAACTTATATTTGTAACAATCTGTAAAAGGCTAAAACTCTCTAAAATTAGCTATTTTGCTTTATTAGTCTTTTATTTACGTCAGCTGCGGTTGAGATTTTACTATTTGCGTAGTATAACTAGTATAAACAAAAATTACAGGCTGAAGGAGAAATTATGCTACCAGTTTTAGGTATAAATTTAAAAACCGGATTCAATGGCAAAGTCCAACAAAATCAGAATCAAAATCAAAATGTAAATCAAACTAAAAACCTTTATCAGTCAAAACCTGATACAGTTTCGTTTTCAGGAAAAGAAAAAGTTGTAAAAAGTGCAGAATCAAAATTAATAGGTTTTTTGTCTGAAATATTTGAGGCTAATTTTAAAAAAGAAGGAAATAAGTTTTTATCAGAAGAACCAATCCCTTTTTACGAAATTGAGGACAACAAAGAATTTTTCCAAATGATTCAAGAAGGAAAAACGGACTTGTTAAAAGGCTTTAAGAAAAAGGAAGATTTAGGGATATTTGTTCAACAGGCTTATGACCTATTGATGTTGAAAAGCCTTGTGTTTACAGGCGCTGAAGGTAAAATTTACAAGGACTCAAATATAGGAGCAATTGGTTCAAAGTTCTCAGTGACTTTGCTTCCTCAAACAAAAATTAACAGCACTCTTATTTCCAACGACCTGAAGGAAGTTTTGAATAAAGAATTTGCTAAGAACAATGACGTTCTGGATGTAAAATTCGAAAAGGAAAAATATACCCTCAAAAATGAGCGTATGTATCAAGACGATCCTGGTTCTCCAATGCGTTATTTGATTATTGAAAAAAATTAAATGACATTATTCTTGTATTGTTGATTTAAATTCTTGGATAAAATCTTCGAGGATTTTTGTCAATTTTTCTTCATCAAGTTCAGTCAAATCAAGGCTTATACGTTTGTTCTCAGGGCTGTCTAGTCCTTGGTGAGTGATATCAATATTGATTTTTGAAAACCCTGGGTAAGTTATTTTCAATTCGCTCAGAGAGTTCGTATTCTTTAAAATAAACGCGCTTAATGTTGAATTCGAATACTGTTCAATCTCACTGTGGAAAAGTTTTTCCTCATACATTTTTTGCATTTGAAAAAATACCGGAGTGATGACCTTGTCGAGTTTTTTATTGAACGCCTGTTTAAATAGTTTAAAATTCTTTTGAGTAGTGCCAATTTTGCCAAGCCAATCGCTAGCAGGTTCCGCCTCTTCCTCGTTTACAACAACCAAATCCTGATTTGTAGAATTAGCTTCAATGAGTGCGTTTAAAAGTTCAGTTTTAATTACGTCGAAAGTTTTTTCGCCAACTGAGCTAACGCCGCAGTTGATTGTATATTCTTCGCCTGTTGCTTTTTTGATTTTGTCCCAAACGCAGTATGCGCCTTTGAGGTTGGTTTCTGAAAGCAATATATAAAATCTATTTGATGGTGCGTGTACGATAACGTCAGTGTTTCTGGTCGAGTTTTTTATTGCGTTTGCAAATATAATGGGGCTCAGTTTCGTTTTGCTTTCTTCGCTTGCTGAAACCAACATCAATATTCCGTCGTCTTTGGATTTTCTGAGAATTTTAAACTCGTTTTCAAAGATTTTCTCGCAGTATTCGCTTGAATAAAAACCTGTTTTTTTATTTATGACATTGAGTTCTTCAAGCAAGTTGTGTTGTTTGCTCAAAGTGGTTACAAGTGAATTTTTCTTGAAGCTCCAGATTGTTCTGATTAAAACTTCTGCGTCATCTGCGTTTAGCGCCAAATAA
>Ga0302215_10003577_pt1 | contig 10381 bp, 8 predicted proteins | sample II_Fen_N3_1_FD_194580 | JGI IMG/M metagenome (GOLD analysis project Ga0302215, IMG submission 194580) | Peat permafrost microbial communities from Stordalen Mire near Abisko, Sweden - II_Fen_N3_1 | ecosystem: Environmental > Terrestrial > Soil > Wetlands > Permafrost | place: Sweden: Abisko... | reverse complement strand
TGCCAAACTGGATTGATACCGCAGTGAGTCTTTTCATTCAGGATCGATATGGCGTAAAAACCAACAGACATTTTGAGGCGGAAGAAGAAAAAAAAGATGATGTCGTTGAAAATAAATAAGTTGTAAAAAACTCATTACTGCAGCTAAAGAATCTGCAGCCAAAAAAGTAAATAATTCTCCTCAAAAAGAGGGGATTTTGAAAAAGCAAAACCTGAAAACTCAAAATAAACAAGAAAGGAAACTACAAGTGGTTCAGCATTACCTGTTTCTTATCACAAAGTTAAATAACCACTTCTTACTCAATTTCTTTAAAAAAAATCTGCCATCCACGGTTTGATTTTTCACTTCAGCAGGTAGGTATAAAGCACAACAATATGAGTTGTGCTTTATATACCTTTTAAACAATATGTAATATAAAAACCAAGTCAATGAAAGCAGCAAAACCTGTAGAAAAAGACAACAAAAACCATCATAACCAAAGCAAAAAGCAAATGGCTAAAAAGCCGATGGTTGTACCTCTGCCAATGGTAGAAGTTGCTAATATACAAACACAAAAACCTGAAGAATCAGTCGTTAATGCCGGATTCGTAAACCCTAATAACAATAGGACGAACTTGAACGGTAGTATACCACCGGTTCATGGTTCACAAACTATTTACGACCAAGGCTCGCAAATCATGTTTGAAAAGCATCAGGAAAGTTTAGCTCAAACCGGTGATGTCAACCATCCCGACACCAAGAAGACGGAGAAAGGATACATTTCGAGTTTGAATGTAAATCAAGCGCAAGATTATAATGACCTTAAATCTGCGACTTCTATGCCAAAGACTTCAAAGGATAATTCAATTAAAAGTAAAGCCGAAAGCCAAGAGGTCGTGTCTGAATTGATACTTCAAGCAGGTGGTAAAGGAAGAGTAACCCACATAGGTGATTTATATACTTTACATTTCGATACTTATAAAACGGATGAATATAACCGCAGTATAAATACTAACTATAAGCTAGATCGTTATGCGGAAAGAATGATTTTTGGACAAGAGGTTAATCATTCTTGGACACCTGAATATGAAGATACTTATGTAAAAACACTCATAAGTTCAGGAGCAAATGTAGGTTACCGAAAATCTGACTACAAAGGATTAGTAGGAGGTGAGGGTACGGGAAATGGTAAAAAGTCAGGCAAAGAAGTAGGTGAAGGAAACACTCTTAAACCTAACCAAGGAAAAACGCTTGAAGAATTAAAAAGTGAGCTAGCCAAACTACCAAATGAGATAAAAAAAATTATCGGAACAGAAAAAGGCAATCTTACTCTATCGGATTATCAACGCTTATTGGTGATTGCTGAAAAACTGAAACAACTGTCGCCAGAAGATATTGTATTATTCCAACACCTTACCATAAAAGCTACAGATAATATAGAATTGTTTGAAAAAGCCATAGACGTCTTTTTAGCAAAAAAAGAGCAATTGAAAGCATTGAGCAATCAAATGCAGGCAACCAATACTCCCCAATCTATGCAGGAGGCAATAGACGGTTCTTGGCAAGGATTTGATGATGCAAAAATAGGTAAGATATCTGAAAGCGATCAATATGATTTAGCTAGAGAGCAGACTGAAAAAGCGACATTAGCGCAACTGCAGTATATGACAAGTCATCCAGGAGAAGTAGCAAAAGACTTTGCCAAAGCAGCTACGTTGATGAATACTTCCGAAACTGCAGAAGCCATAGAAAAAGACATAAAAGAAGCTGCTAATGGAGATGTCAATGCATGGCAAAGATTGGCAGCAGGTTTAGGAGCAGGTGCTAAACTGTCGGGTTGGTTACTGGCAGTGGTGTGTATAGTTGCTGTGATTTCTATGTTTACTGGTGTAGGAGAAGTAGCTCTTATGATAGATATATTATTAGTAACTACTATTGCTTTGTCAGCGGCAGAATCTGAAGCACGTATTAAGGCTGCTTCACAAACTAAAGATGCTACAACTTTTAAAGAAAATGTAAACCAAGCTGCTTCTGCACGCACCAATGTCATTGTAGCTGGAGCTTTACTAGGATTGGCAAAAGCTGTAGGCTTTATTGCAAAAACTTATTTTCCAAAAACATTGGCTAGTATAGGCGAAAGTGTAAAAAACTTTAGAACCAAGCTAAGAGAGAGGGTAGGACTTGATAATTTTTCTGCAGTGAAGAATGGATTTTTGACAGAGCTTGAAACCAATAAACAAAGCTTATTACAAAGCGGTGAACAGGCTAAGCAAACTGCAGCACAAACTGCAAATGAGTTGGCACAAATGGATACTCAATCTTTTGTAGAGAAACTGGATCAGGCAAGAGATGATTTTTATGGTCAGGCAGCTACTCAAAACGGAAAAACCACCAACTGGAAAGCGATAAGCCAAACACCCGAAGGACTAAAAGGAATTGAAACCTATAAAGCATCATTATTACAAGAGCTGCGTACAGAAGTGCCGAAACATATAGATGCAATGGTACAAGAGCAGGTACAGGCAATAAGCAAATTGCAGGAAGGAATAAAATTATCGGAAAATGCCGAAGCTTGTGATGCTGTATTACGAGAATACGAAAAGTTTACAAGTCCCGAAGAAATAGCCAAACGTGCCAATGAAAAACAAATAGAAATTACCAAAAACTCATCTGAAAAAGCTCTGCAAGAGATTGAAGAGAATTTAAAGAAAAATGATACCAAAAGTGCTCACAAAAAGCTAGCCGAGATTATCAAAAACTTATCTGAAAAAAAAGCTTCACAAGAGATTAACGAGAATTTGAAGAAAAATAATACATTTGAAGAAAATTCTAAGCAGGTTGAGGGAAAAGCATGGGATGAGACTTTATCAGTAGATGCTTTAAAAAAAGAATTTTTAGAAAAAATTGGTACCGAACTTCCTGAAAATTGGAATAAATTTTCTCGAGAAACGAATATAGAATTTGCAGAAGAACTTCAAAAATTCAGAGGAAATAATGATTTAACTTTTGATCCTTTATTAAGAGGTGGAGAAGGACAATTGTTTGAGTCTCCGTTAACAGGTAATAAAGTCTTGAAAAGATGGTTTGAAAGCAGGATAAAAGATATGCCGGAATCGATCCGCTTGTTAAAAGAAGCTAAGGATGCAATAGAATCTAATCCCGAATTAAAGAAATATATTGAAGTAGTGGAGGTAACCGAACAAGGTACAGATTGGGTTATTAGAGGTTTTGATAAGAATTCGATTGAAATTAAAAAAGCCATTTCAGATCCATTAATAATAAAAGTAAAACAAAATGCTATAGACTTATTATCTAAAGAACAAGGAGAAATTGTTCAAAATATTTTGAAAAAACTTAACAAAAATTCAGCTAATGTACATTGGTCACTTGTAGATAAAAAAATATTAATAATAGATATGCAATAAATAATGAAAAATTTTGAACAATTAAATAAAATAGAAGCAATTGATAAAATGTTGAGTAGTGAATTTGGGACATTGTATTATCATCTTGATGTTGAGGATAACATTGATAAAATAATAAGATTCCTAGATGGTGAATTAACACCAGAATTACTTCCAGTATATGTTAAAATATATCATACAATATTACAATATATTGATACACACCAAAAGATTAAAGATCACGTCTTCATGCCTCAATTATTAGAGGTAGGTGTAGATTATATTATTCGTCCTTTTTATGTTTATATTGTATCAACAAGTAGATATTTTGATCCTGATGAACCGTTGGAACCAGATTATGACTACTATGAAATGATTAGAGCCTTCTCAGAAGAAATGGCAAGTCAATTTTCAGATGAAGATATTACCAACCCTAATAAACTGAGTATTATAAAAAGAATACTAAGAAAAAGCTTAATAGAACCAAGAGGAAAGACTTTTTTTGAGGGGCGTTACCTGAACAAGCACATTATTGTAGAACCTGCCATTTCAATAGAAGATATAGAAAAATGGAAAAGTATTGAAGGAGAATAATTATGTAACAAAACAAACCAATGTATCTTTCGACAGAATAATACTTGAGCCGCTTTAGAAATAAAGCGGTTTTTTTATGGCCCAAAAACCAATGAAAAACAAGTAGGAATTACCAAAAACTCATCTGAAAAAGCTCTGCAAGAGATTGGCGAGAATTTGAAGAAAAAATGATACCAAACATGCTCACAAAAAGTTAGCCGAGATTATCAAAACTTATCTGAAAAAAAAGCTTAACAAGAGCTTAACAAGAATTTGAAGAAAAATAATACATTTGACGAAAGTTCTAAGCAGGTTGAGGAAAAAAGAGAACCTACACAAAATAATTTAGAAGAAATACCTACTAAGTTAGTAGAATACCTAAATATTTATAGAGGTTCTTCCAAAGAATATTCATTAGCTAAAAAGCACTTAAATGAATATATAACAGGAGAAATTTAATAAAGAAATCTGATTTACCCAAAACAGAGCAAGAAAAATTGATAAGTAGATTGCAGAGTAGAAACAAAGCATATATTGAAGGTAAGATTGGGGAATTAAACTTTAATAAAAATGAAATAAGAAAAAGTTCCGAGCTGTATTCTGGAGAACAAATATTTGATGCTTATAAAGTAGATAAAGAAGGAGGAATAAATACACCCGATGCTTGGTTAAGAAATGCAGACACAGAGTATGTAATGTTATCGGAAACAGCAGAGCAACTAGGAGCAAAGAAAGGAGGAGTATATCCTGAAATAAAAGGAGAGATAACAATAGTATCAGAACTTCCTTATTGTATTTCTTGTCAAGGAGTCATACAAGACTTTAGTAAAATGTTTCCTAACGTAAAAATAAATTTAATAGATAATTTAAAATATTAAGAGAAATGATAGTAAGAAAAATAATGTATGCACCAACAGCAGTTACTCAGTTTACTTATAAATTCAATACAGAGAATAGTACAAATATTGAAAATACAGATGAAGTAATAGACGGTTCATGTTTTGTAACAATTGACTTTAAAAATACTAATCAAGATTTAGTGTTTGAATATTCTTATGAGTTAGGAGTAATTCAACATTATTTAGCAAAAAGAGGAGAGGACTGGCTACCTTTATCGGATTATCCTTTTCCTCCTGAACAGGAATAGATAGAATTAAAAAGGCTGTTTCATAAGATTTGAGACAGCTTTTTTTTATGCAAAAAAACAACTCCAAACAAGCAACTATTACCAAAAACTCATCTGAAAAAGCTCTGCAAGAGATTAATGAGAATTTGAAGAAAAATCATACGTTTAAAGAAAATTCTAAGCAGGTTGAGGACAAAGGATTGAATGAAGCAGATAATGCTAGGCAAGAAATTTATGGCAGAAACCTTGCAATTTTTTATGCAATATCACTAAAGGTCAGTTTCAGGTAAATTGATTTTTGTGGATGTAATCTCGCGCGGAAAACATTATGATCTCTGCTGAATAGATGTAAATCGCTGAAATTTGATTTTTATAAAAAGTTCGTCTCACAATTAGTGAAACGGACTTTTTTTATGATTTTTCTCGACTTGTGTCAGAGAGCCTCCTTTTAAATAAAGGATTTTCAACCCACATCATTGAGTTGTCAGATGAATTCTTTTTCGATATTGGCAATAATTAATTTGCTCTAAAAAACTCTCCACTGCAACTACAGATTCCATCCTTCAAAAAGAAGTTGATTCTCCCGAAAAAGAGTGAATTTTGAAAAAGCAAAACCTGAAGACTCAAAAAAACAAGAAAGGAAACTACAAGTGGTTCAGCATTACCCGTTTCTTATTACAAAGTTGAATAACCACTTCTTACTCAATTTCTTTAAAAAAAAATCTGCCATCCACGGTTTGATTTTTCACTTCAGCAGGTAAGTATAAAGCACAACATTATGAGTTGTGCTTTATATACCTTTTAAACAATATGTAATATAAAAAAAACCAAGTCAATGAAAGCAGCAAAACCTGTAGAAAAAGACAATAAAGCCCACCAAAGCCAAAATAAGAAGCAAAGGCAAAAAGAGCCTGTGGTTATTCATCAATCTGAGACACAGGTTGCTGGTACACAGTCCCAAAAACCTGACGGCTCTACTTTGGTGACCGGGTCATCGAATCCCAATACTAACGCAGTCGGTCTTAATGGCAATATTGCGGCGGTTCACGGTTCACAAACTATTTACGATCAGGGATCAGAAATCATGTACGGAAAACTACAAGAAAGTCTGACCCAAACCGGTGATGTCAATCATCCCGAAACCAAACAGATTGAAAAAGACTATGTAACGACCTTGAATGTTGATCAAATACGCGATTATCACGATTTTAAATCGGGAACTTATTTGCCACAGACAGCACAAGAGCCATCGGCAGTTCATAATGAAAGTAAAAAAAATAAGGAAGAAAAAACCACATCAACTGATAAAGGCAATACCAATGCATCCTTAGCTGATCTGTCGTCTACTCCGGCTATACAACTGGTTGATAACTTTAATGCTGTTCAGAACAATAGTACATCACTTTTAAATAGCCAATCTGAAAAGGCAACAGCTAAACTTCCGAAAATAAATGCAAAAATAGGAAGTGCCTTTTCCGGATCGAAATCAAAAGGTAAATCAAACGCAGATAAAACGTTAGCAAAATCTAGCAAGAAAACAGTTAAATCTGTTAGTCAGAAACCGAAGTCAAAAGACGTTTCTTTCCCGCAAAACGAGCCGTTGAAAAAAGTAAATTACTCTTTTAAAGCAGCAGGAAATAAAAGTGGTGGGATTGAAAAACAAGCTAAAAATCAGTTTGATGCAATTAATCTGAATACTTCTGCAATTCCTACAACCATGCTGCAAAGCGCACGTTTAGACCTTGCTGGAGAAGCTGATACAGATCACTTGTCAATCGAACAAAATGATGTTGCACAAGATATGAACATCAAAAAGAATCAGGCTGCAAAAGATATCCATAAAGACTATGGTGAAAACAGCATCATCAAAAAGCCAAATGATGAAATTCTTAAACCTTCACGCAAAATAATTTCCAAGGCCGTTAAAAAACAACCTATTGATGCCCTGAAGCTAGAAGGCATTGATGAAGCGAATATTAATACTCAGTTTGAACCGATTGTTCAATCAAAAATAGGAGCTGAAAACGAAAAATATCAGGCTGCAGAATTACAACATAATCAAAAAGTGCTGGAACAGGAAAAAGCTTCTGAAACACAAATAGGAAATGAAAAAGACAAATCGCATAAAAATCAAATAAAATCAGTTAAAGAAGCTCAGACAGACGTCAATCAATCAAGAGTTGAATGGCAAAACACACTGGATAAAACTGAAACCGATTTTGCGAAAAAATCCAGCAATCAAGCTAAAACAACATTAGGCAATATCAAAAAAGAGAAGAGCAAAGGTGAATCTTTGGCTCAAGGTCATATTGACAAAGCCGATAAGGAAGCACGCAAGAAAAAAGAAGATGCAGACAAAGAAGCTCAGCTAAAAAAAGCTGAAAAGAAAAAGGAAAGCGGAGGTTTCTTTGGTTGGGTTGCAGATAAAGCCTCGGCATTTATCAACGCACTTAAAGATGCACTGAATTATATTTTCACTAAGCTCAGAGAAGCGGTTAAAGTCATTTTTGAAGCTGCCAAAAAATTAGTTCTTGCAGCATTAGAAATAGCAAGAAAAGCTATTGTGAACTTTATCAAAGGATTTGCTTCGTTATTAAAAGGCTTTCTGGATATTGCTTTGGCTGCGTTCCCTGATATCAGAGACCGACTGAAAGCTAAAATAGATAAATATGTAACTGCGGCCGAGAAATTTGTAAACCATACTTTTGAAGTCTTCAAAAAAGCGGTGGTTGCGATCATTGATTTCTTGGCAGATGCAGTAGATACACTTATTGGCGCACTTCAGGATTTTTACAATCTAATTCTCGATGCAGTCAATTTTATTGTGGCCGGAATTATAAAAATAATGGAAGGCTCATACAACTTAACAAGCTCGGCTATGGTCATGCCTGATAACTTTATGGGACAAATTTCTGAAGAGTTTCTGGGAATGGATGTGACACAACCGTTACCATTTGAAAAAACAGCAATGGCTGAGGTTGCAAACTCAGGATCAGATTCAGAATATTCTGATTTGTTAGATAAAAACTCTTATAACGAAAACGATTTTCATGTTGATCCGGTAAATAATGATATGGAATTGAGCCCTGAACTCCTTGCGCAATTACAAGACAGCAATGGCGAAATTAATTTTGGAGCCAATAACAATACGCTTGATATGTTTAAACAATCTGCCGCCGGATCAGAAGAATCTGAAGACAAAGCAAATGCGACAGAAAATAAAAATGTTCATGCAGATTCTTATGCTGAAGCTGATTGGTTTATTGGTTACCAAAACAGTCAATCGCCACCGAGTACCGATACGGACAATGCTTCTGGCAAGCAAACGGCAACATCAAGCTCGATGCCTGAAGAAATGAAATTGGTGGGTCCATGGACACCTTGGGTTCGTATGTATTACCTAAAAGAACAGATGTGGGCAGGAATTAAGAAAAACTGGGAAGAGAATAAATGGAAATATATTGGAATCGGAACTGCAATTGTTCTCGGAATAACTGCATTGGCGATTCTCACAGCAGGAGCTATTTTTGCGCTCATTCCTCCTGCACTCGAAATCTTTGCTGCTATAATGATGGCACAAGCTGTTGCAAAAGCGAGTGGTTTCTTCAAAACGTTTATGACTGATGGTTGGCTAGGAAAAACAGCTACCGCAGGAAAAGCTTTAGCAAGAGCAATCGGGATTATTTTAGTTGAATTAATTTTCATACTTTTATTCGATTCTGCTGCATTGTTTAAAGTATTAAAAACAGCAGCTAAAGGCGGAGTAAAAGGAGTGGTTAATTTAGCCAAAGCAGGAGCGAAAAGCACTCTGAAAGCCGGAAAAAATGCTCTTGTTGCTACCGGAAAAGGATTTGTGAAACAGGCTGGTAAAGCGAAGTTCTTTGTTCAGGGAATAGGAAAAGGGGTCGTTAAAGGTGCTAAAAACTTAGATGAATTAGGTGAAAACTTAGCGAAACGCTTTAAATTTAAAGGATTTAAAATTGTTGTCAAAGGATTTAAATTTTATCTTTACGGAAGTGTTAACCCTTGGGTTTTACTGGCTATAGGTGAAGTAAAAAAATATTCACCTGACGAAATCATCTCTGGAAAAACATCAATAGGTGAAAAAGTTAATGTATTAGATGATTTAGGTAATGAAGTTGAAGGTATTATTGTAGCTTCACCAAGGGGAGCAATTCAAGGAAGTCATAAGCTTTGGAATGTTATAAAATCTTATCCAGGTAAAACAATTAAGTATGGCAACAATATATTTAAGCTTGACAAAAAAAGTTTTCAGCATATATTTCAACGTCATCATCCGAGTTTTTGGGAAGGATCAATAAGAGCGGAACAATCATTTTTACCTAAACATTGGGGCGTTAAAGATGTTGAAGAAGCAATAGTAGAAGTAATGAACCAAAACAGGGCATTATTAATTGGTAAAAAATCAAATAAAGGGATGTTTCAAATAGAAGGAACTGTAGGAAATATTAATATAACAATGGGATTTAAAGATGGTAGAATCGGTCAGTTTTATACAAAATAAAGAAATTCAAGTAGAGTTTTTCTTAAAAAAGCGAAATGTTGTCATTGATAATTTAAAAGACATTTCGAAGAATTGGCAGTTTTATTTTCTTCGTTTTAATGAATTAAATGAAAGCCAATTAAGCGAATATTTAGAAGAGGACAACTTTTATATAGAGGGTGCTATATATATATCATATTATGGAACAGAACTCATAGGATTTAAGTATTGGGATTTAATAGATCAATTATGCTCATATTTCATTAATTCTATTTATAGTTTAATAATAGATAATGAAGAGTCTGACAAGTTTTATTTTCCAGATCAACCCATTGAAGTTAATCTAAAAAAAGAAAAAGAACATATCTGGATTATAATTGGTAATGAAAAACCACTTTATTTAAATAAAGATGTCTTTATTAAAGAATTTTTAATAGCTAGTAAAGATCTTTATGAAAGAATAAATGTCAATTCTTACACATTGGAAATTGAGAAGATAGAAGAAACTCTCAAGTATTTAAAGTAAAAATCTAAGTTTATAAAGAATTTAGAAACTGATACTACATATCTAAAGCTATAAAACTCTGCAAAGTCAAAACCTTTGCGGAGTTTTTTTGTAATTGGTTTGAAGATATGCGAAAACTTAGCGAAACGTTTTAAATTTAAAGGATTTAAAATTGTAGTAAAACTGTAATCTTCCCAACTTTAGTCACACTCAAAAGTAGAGTTTTTGGTTAATAATTCCTTGTTGTCGTTGTTAAAATTTTGTTGGAATGTGGGAAACTCGTTGGCCTC